>Ga0067045_1027992_pt1 | contig 47256 bp, 46 predicted proteins | sample TerdegcTABiofilm_FD_59184 | JGI IMG/M metagenome (GOLD analysis project Ga0067045, IMG submission 59184) | Combined Assembly of (Gp0054472, Gp0054536) Wastewater bioreactor microbial communities from Singapore -Terephthalate degrading...
CGGACGGCGTCCTCGCCCATCATCCACTGCAAAAGGTCGATCCCGTGGGTGCACTGGTTCATCAGGGTGCCGCCGTCGAGCTCCCAGGTTCCGCGCCAGGGGGCCTCGGCGTAGTAGGCCTCGTTGCGGTTCCATCGGACCTGGACCATGCCGTGGAGCATGCGGCCGAAGCGTCCGGCCTCCAGGGCCGCCCGGGTCCTCTGGACCGGGGCGTTGAAGCGGTTCTGGAAGCAGACCGAGAGCAGGCGTCCGGCCTTCCGGGCCGCCGCGATCATGGCGTCCGCGTCCCGCGTGGACAGGGCCATGGGCTTCTCGCAGATCACGTGGGCTCCTGCGGCCGAGCAGTCCATCGAGATCCGGGGATGGTGGCCGGATTCGGTGGCGATGGCGCAGATATCGGGCTTCTCTTTCTCGAGCATATCCCGGTAGTCCGCGTAGACCGCGACCTTCGCATTCGGAATAGCCTTCCGGTATTCGGCGGCCTTCGCCTCGGCCCGGTCGAGCTTGGGATCGCAGCAGGCGACGAGCCGAACCCGGTCCGCGTTCTTCACGGCCGCCTCTACATGCTTGTGGCTGATCCGGCCGCAGCCGATCAGGGCTAGGGTTTTCATCATCATTCCTTGCCTGAGATTAGATTCTCGCGCCGTCCCGAAGGCGGCCCCTACCTCATCGGCTCAGCTGGATGACACTCACCAGGAGGGTCATGACGGAGACCGTCGTCGTAACGAAGGGGGAGACCCGCTGGAATACGTACAGGAAGCTGTTGGAGGGAACCTGGATCGTATCCTCCGGCTGGATGGGAAGGTCCAGACCGCGCTTCCTCCCCCCCCGGTCGAACACCGCGTATCCCCGTCCGTTGTTCTTATCCTCGTCCCGGCCACCGGCCAACCCCAGGTAGTATTCGTAGGTTCGGTCCGGGACGTAAGGATACCGTCCGGGCTGGACTACCGCCCCGGTCACGGTCACGAAGTACTGGCGGAAGGGCACAACGATAACGTCGTTGGGTTCCAGGATCGGGTCCTCCGTGAAGTCGAAGCGGTGCAGATAATTCTCTAAATCCACGGGCAGCACGGCCCCGTCCCGGGCCCGCCGCAGGTATGCCCGGGGAAGGTCGGAGACGGCGGAGAAGGAATTCCGGAGCGCCAGGACCGCCCCGGATAGCCGGTCCCCGGGATAGAAGACGTACCGTACCCGGTTGGACACTGTGGGGTTGTCCGCTTGCTCCCCGCTCTTCGGAGCACCGGTTCCCACGGCCCCCTCGAAGAAAACCGCGGGAAGATAGGCTTGTCTGGGCCCTACCGCGATCGCGTCCAGGTCCCGGAGCTCGATACGGTAGGCTTTACCCTCTTCCAGATTCAGATAATCCGCCTCTCCAACCCCCCCGGCGCTCTCATTCTTGCGGGTAAACCGGATCCGGGTGCGGTCCGCCACGTCCGTGAGACCCCCGGCGTAACGCTCCAGGAGCTCCCGGAGCCCCTCCCCCGGCAAAAGGTGGTAGGTCCCCGGCCGGAGAACCTCTCCGGAAACGTTGACTCTGCGCTCAGCTCGGGCAAGCCTAACCACGTCCCCGGGTTTCAGGAGGGGATCCTGGGAAAAGTCTCCGTCCCGGCGCGCCCTGAAGAGGTCGTAGGTCCTGGCGCGGCCGTCCGGGCCGGTCACCTCGACATCCCTCTCTGAAGAATACGAGGTCTTTACGGCCGCGAAGACCTCGGACAGCCGGGTCAGGCCCCAGGCCGGGAAAAGGGAAGAGTCGGGGACCTCCCCCGTCACCAGGACCCGGAAGACCCCGGTGGAGCGGATCGTCAGCAGAGGGGACGAACCAGGATACGCTCGGGCAACCAGATCCTCCACCCGGCGTTTCAGCTCCGGGAAGACGAGGCCTCGGCCGTCCAGAGCGCCGAACACGCCTAGATTCACGCGTCCCTCTCCGTCCACAACCAGGGTTAGGGAGGCGAGCTCCGCTCCCTTGAGGAAGGAAAGGACGTACAGGTCTCCCGGGGTGACCGGGTAGTCCGGGGAGGACAGGGCCAGGAGGGCCCGGGCCTCGGGGCTTGCGCTTACAGCCTGGTCCGAGTCCTGCATCGATGCTCCGTAAGAGGGTTTCGAGACCGAAGGCGCCGAAGGCCCGGTACTGGGAAGTGCTCCCGCGGGCAGGCCCGTGGTCTGGGCACCCGCGACGAAGACGAGGCCCATGGCCAGGACCAGGCAGAGGGCGAGGACGAGGATATGGTGTCTCATCGGGTTTCCCCCTTGAGCTTGGCCATGGCCTCAGGATCCTTGCGGATGTTTCCCACGGCCTCCAGGACGAAGGCCGCCAGGACCGCCAGGAAGAACCCGGCCATGGTGGCCACCACGCAGATTACGGACCGACTGGGGCCGCTCTTCTTGTCCGGGGGCTCCGCGCCCTCCAGGACCTGGAAGGCGGGTTCCTGGCCCTCGGCGTTCAGCTTGGCCAGCTCGTACTGCTGGGTCAGGATCTTGAAGATCTCCATCTGGATCATCAAGTCCCGTTGGAGGGCGGCATACTCGAAGGCAAGGGCCGGCAGCTGGCGCTGGCTGGGTATGAGGCCCCCGGAGCCCTTCTCCATCTCCTCGATCTTGGCCCGGATGCTCTCCCGCTCGTACCGGAGCCTGCGGATCACGGGATCGTCGATGCGGGAGAACTTTTCGTAGTTTTCAATCTCCATGTCCTTCAGGATCAGCTCGCTGCGCAGGCGGGCCAGGACCGTCACCTGCTCCGTGGCCAGGGCCTCGATGTTCACCACCCCGTGGCGGGAGGTGAATTTCTGGATCTCGTCCTCCGCCTTGGCTATGGACACCTGGACGTCCGCCAGCTTCCCTTCTAAAAGGCGCTTCTGCTCCAGGGCCTTGCTGCCTCCCAGGGAAGCGAATCTACGGTCCAGGATCTCCACCGCCCGGTTGACCACCCGGGCGGCGAACTCCGGGTCGTAGTCCTCGAAGGACAGTGAAACCGTCCGGGTCTTCTCGTCGTAGGCCGCGGAGTACCGCTTCAGGAAGGCTTTCCGGGTCTCCGCCTTAACGTACTTCTTGACCTTGTATCGGGAGGTAAAATCGAACTCGGCGTTGAGCTCGTCCACGGTGGTGTTGCTCCGGGCGATCAGGACCGCGAGCTCCCCGTTGGAGGAACCCCCGACGCTGACCCCCGCCAGGGAGGCCAGGCCGCTCAGTCCGCTGGCCGCCAAGGCCCCGGACAGGCCCCCGCCCTGACTTTCCGCCACCAGGAGAACCGCCCGGGGGGTGTAGAGGTTGGGAAGGAACCACAATTGCGGCGGCAGCAGGAGGGACAGGACCGAGACCAGGACGGCAGCGGCCGCGGAGGCCGCGGTGACCCCCAGGATCAGGCGCTTCCTGCGCAGCATCGTGGCTAAAAGGTCCAGCAGGGAGATCTCGTCCTCCTCCGCTTGGGGGAGTCGATTTTCTACAGCTGTTTCCATATTCAATCCTATTGTTCCATTAGTCGGAGGTCGCATATCAACCCAGCCATCTCAAGTCTTCATACCTAAAAGACGATTGTACACCACGAACTCGATATTTTTCCGCTCGAAACGATTCAATCTCGCCGGGTCTACCGGATCTCCGAAGTCGATCCGTACATTTCTGCCCTTATGGATGGCAAAACTTCCGGCCCGAAGGACATCCCCTGTTCCTTTTAGACAAACCGGTATAATAGGTACGTTCGCAAACACAGCGGTATGCACCCCCCCCCGGCGAAATACCCCCAAACCATCGCCCTGGTGAATGCCGCCTTCCGGGAAGAGGATCAAGCTCCGGCCCTTGCGCAAGGTTCCCACCATTTTCCGGAAGGAAGAAAACTCCTGATCCGGCCTTCCCTGGTCAACGAAAACCGCCCCACTCATTTTCATCCAATGGGAGAACACGGGGATTTTTAAAAACAGGGCGTTCGCCACGAACCCTGCCAGCAAGGGAAGCGCGGAGTAGAGTACCGGTATGTCCATCGGGGAGGAGTGGTTTGCGACCACCAAGTACGTCCGGTCCGGCTCGAGCTTCTCTCGCCCGGTCACCTCGAGCTCAACCCGGCACAGATCGCAGACCCTGCGAGCCCATCGGCGTAGAGTCTCGAAGATGTACCGTTCCCGTCCGGGACCCGGCCGACACATCGCAGCGCCCGGAATGCGCCAACCCGTCTGGAAAGAGGCGTGCAGGACGCGAGCGAAGGTCAGGCTCCGATCCTCCTTGAACGATTCCCAGAATAGGTTGAAAACCGGAGATCGAGGACCTTCCAGGACGCACCGGTAACGATTTTCATCCAGTTTTTCCGTCATATCCATCGCTTTTACTCATTATCTTGAACCACATCGAAAGCCCAAACGGTCTAGCCGGTTGAACGGGCGCCTTACCATTCCGGGTTCTTCTCCACCAAGGCCGCCAGGAAGGTCGCCTGGTAGTACAGAAGAAAGAGGGGCATGCCCGGGGCCATCCACCGCCAATACCGGGAATCCCGGTAGAGCAGGATCCCGGACACGGCGCCGGTACTGTACAGGTAGCCGATCCCCAGGGCGAAGTAGGGAAGCAGGCCCGGGATAAAAGGCAAAGCGGCCGCCGAGGCGACGCAGAAGGTCAGGGCCCCCATACATACGGTATAAGCCCAGCGGGTGCCCCGGGAGGGCGACCGCAGGGCCCCGATGGTCCAACGCGTTAGCTGGCGTAAATGAGCCCGGAAACTTCCTTGAGGCTCCGTCACGATCCGGACCGACGGGTCCACCAAGCCCCGCACCTTCCACCCGGGATGCCGGCCCGCGGCGGTGATGAGGACCGCGTCCTCGGTGAACGAGGCCGGCAGTCCCTCGAAACCGCCCAGGTCCCGGTAGCAGGCCGTCCGTATCGCCAGGTTGTTCCCGAAACCCCCGACAGGGAAACCCAGGAGCATCAAGGCGGCGGCATAGCTGTACCGGTAGCAATGGTCCAGGTGCTGGTAGCCCCCCAGCCATCCCTTCCGCCGGGACACCAGGACCGGCCCGATGGCCAAGCCCAGGGAGGGGTCGGACCGGAAGGCCCGGCGGTAAGCCCCGACCCAGCCCGGGGGGACCCGGCAGTCCGCGTCGGTGAACAGCAGGAGGTCCCCGGAGGCCGCCTCGATTCCGGCGGAGAGGGGCGCCGTCTTGGGGCTGTGCCCCGGAAGCTGGTCCCGGGAGTTCTCCAGCACCCGGACCGGGAAGGAGGCGCGCCCGGCGAAATCCCGGGCTACCCGGGCGCTCCGGTCCCGGCTCCGGTCGATGACCACCACCAATTCGAAAGCGAGGTCCTCCTGGGCCGCCAAGGACTCGAAGAGGGCCGGAAGGTTCTCCTCCTCGTCCCGGGCCGCGACGACCACGGAAACGGCCGGCCCCGAAGCTGCCGGATCTCCGGATCCGCCCAGGATGGACCGGTCCGCCCGGAGTACCCGGAGGATAGACAACAGGTAAAGCGTGAAGGCGAAGGCTAAGACCAGGGCGAACAGGAAAAGCACCAAGGGTGCCGCCGCGGTCATCGCCCTACGCTCAGCACGGGCAGGACGTACCGTCCGCCCAAGCTGAACACGGCGAAGGAGGCGCGGTTCCCGGCCACGCAGCCGTAGTTCCGGGCCCAGGCCGCCCCGATGCCGGCGTAGAGGGACAGGTCCGCGAAGCCGGGCCGCCAGGTCGCCCGTACGGAGGCCGAAAGAATGTGCTCGTACACGCCGTCCCGGAGGAAATCCTTGTCCGGGTACTCCCCCAGGTGGGCGTAGTCCAAGTCCTCGTCGATGTCCCCCCGGATGACGTACCCCACCGCCCCGGGGTTGTCCCCGTGGCGCACGTAGGATAGGGACAGGTCCGCCCAGATCCCCTCCCAGGGCATGGCCCGGAAGACGGCCAGGAACTGGTCGCTGTTGGGAGGCAGGGGATAGCCTAGGTTGGCACCGTCGTGGGTGTAGTTGATGTTGACCTTGGTCCCGTCCTTGAAGAAGGGGTACCGGTCCTCGGGATAGTGGGTGTAGACGAAGGGTTCGAGCTTGGTGTACTGGAGGCGCAGGAAGCCGAAGGGTAGGGCCGATAGGGCGAAGTCCACCCCGGTGTAGAAGGCGAACATGTTCTTGGGAAAGCTGAAGAGCTCCAGCATCCGGGTGTGGTCGATCTCGTCTATGAACAGAGAGCCGAACCAGGAGCCGTTCCCGGGGAGGCGGGCCCGGACGTCGAAGCCCATGGTGCTGTTGTCCAGGTCCCCGGCGGTGGCCATCTGGCTGATCAGGTAGATGGAGACCGGGGAGAGGTAGGCCAGCTCGAAGCGCTTGCCCCAGATCACGCTCTCCCAGAAGGAGAAGGAGAGCCAGGGAAAAGGCGTGAGGGTCAGACGGTGGGCGGACAGCATCTTCTGCTCGTCCGCGGTGACCGAGGAGCTTCCGGTGGCGCCCAGGGATCCGGTCACGGAGGAGAAGTAGCCGAAGGTACCCAAGGCCACTCCGGTCTCAAGGCCGTCAAAGGGCCGGGCGGTCCCGGATAAAAGAAGGGAATCTTGACCGGGCCCCCAGTCACGTCGGTACCTTCCGACCCGGACGAAGAGACGACCGTCCGGACCGGAAAAAACCATATCGTTCTCCGTACGGTTGCTGTTGAACAGGACATCATTGTCGGACCGGGTGAATGTTCCGATGTGGTGGTGGTCCCAATTCTTGGTGAACTCGAAAGGAAGGAAGGCATCCTCGTTGACAGCGTCCACCAGGAGGGAGAACTCCGCGTACAGGGACAGACCGTCGAAGACGTCTCCCCCGTAAGTCAATCCCAGGCCGTTTATGGCGTGCGGTCGCCCCGGGTCCGAAACCGACAGGTTGACGTCCGTCCGGACCAGGGCGCCCAGGGAATGGGCGGCCTCCGGTCGAAAACTTTTTAGCATGCGCTCCAGGGTCGCGCGCTCCGACGATCCCAGGCGGTCCGGATCGGCGGCCAGGACCCCCTCCAGCAGGTCCGCGACCCGGGAAGCCGGAAACGGCCGGGGCTGGACCAGGGGGGGTGTCAGGCCCCGGCGCTCCAGGCTCTCCAGGACCGCGTAGACGTCATCCCGATCGATGCTGACATAGGAGTGGGTCTGGGCTATGACCCTCAGGGTCAGACAAAGAAGTGCCAGGTGTACGATAAAGCGTCGCACAAATACTCCCAGATAAGGAAATTCCAACGGATCCGGCGGGTCTAGGAACGCCCCAGGAAAGGCCTCAGGACAACCTTGGCCACCTGTACTAGGATCCGGAAATCGTACAGGAAGGACCAGTTCTTTCGGTACTCCAGGTCCAGGTCCACCCACTCCCGGAATCCCAGGGTGTCCCGCCCCCGTATCTGGGGCAGGCAGGCGATCCCGGGCATGCACTCGAGCCGCAGGTTGTCGATGTCCGAGTACTCGGCCACTTCCTCCGGCAAGTGGGGCCGGGGACCGATGAGGCTCATGTCCCCTCTCAGGACGTTCCAGAACTGGGGGATCTCGTCCAAACTGGTCCGGCGCAAGAAAGCCCCGATCTTGGTAACCCGGGGATCCCGGCTCAGCTTGAACAGGGGCCCGTCAGGACGCTCGTTCAGGGCCAACAACTCGGCCTTCCGCTTCTCCGCGTCCTTGACCATGGATCGGAACTTGTAGAAGTCGATCAGCCGGCCGTGGATACCCACCCGCTTGCTGACGTAGAAGACCGGACCCCCGTCCTCCGCCAGGATCAGGAGGGAGATGACCAGGAAGGCCGGAGCCAGGACAACCAGGGCGGCGGCGGACACCAGGATGTCGAAGAAGCGCTTGAGGCTGACCATGACCAGGGAGTCCCGGTTGGGACAGTACCGCTCGATCTGGGGAACCTCGTGAAAGCGCATACCCCAGGGGTAGGTCCGGGGGAGCCTGGAGATGTCCGGGATCAAGTAGTACCCGATGCTGTTCTCCCGGCACCACCGGGCGCTCCGGGTCACCGCATCCTCGGGAAGATCCGGGTCCAGGCAGATGATCAGCTCGTTCACCCGCCGGCGGAAGAGCCAGGCCTCGAAATCCCGGGAGAGGGGCCGAAACGCCTCCTCGAAGCCGGGACGAAAGAGCCAGGCTCCGTCCCGGCAGACCATCTGGCCCAGAAAGTTCTTGGTCCCGCAGATGTTCTGGAAGAGCTTCTCCACAGGGACCCGGGGGTCGTAGGTTCCGACCAGCATCACGTTCTTGCTGAAGAAGCCCAGACGCGCAAGGCCCGAGATCCAGCCGTAGGCCAGGACGTGCATGGGCAGGTACATCAGGGCCAGGAGCAGGTCCGTGGCCGCCCTGCGTAAAAAGCCGTCCGGTCGCAGGAAGGCCACGCAGAACTCCACAAGGAGAAGGCCGCCGAAGGACAGAGCCATGTCCCGGGCCACCACCTTGAAAGCGTTGACCAAGTAATGGTGGTAGGGCTGGGAGTACAGGTCCAGCCACAACAATATATAGTACCCAACGGAGAAGGCCGTCAGGGCGATCACCCCCAGGCCGTCGATCTCCAGCCATTGGACCCGGGTGTTCAGCCAGAGGTAGATCCCGAGAACAAATAAGTGAAGGGAGAAGGATAGAAGGAACTTCCGTCTGTACACGATTTTGCTCCTGCGCGGTTTTTTATTCTATCTCGATTAGCTCTAATATACAGGGAATCCTATCATACCTTGACTGAATTGCATAGGTCCGTATTGATTCTACCAGAGCGACTCACCAGCTCCCGTAGTTCTTCATCCCAACCTGGCAATCCTTCCACTTCGTACTCGATCCCGCCAAGCACGGAAGATTTCCGGTATAGCCAGGAGAAGGAACCGAGTATTGGTCACGAGGTAGCGTTTCCACATCCTTCCGGGCTCCTGGAGAACCCGATAGAACCACTCCATCCCTACCCGTTGTAGGAACACCGGGGCGCGTTTGGTCTTCCCGGCCACGATGTCGAAGGTTCCGCCGACTCCCATGATGAAATTCACGTCCTTTAGGATCTGTCGATATTTATAAAGAAAGTTTTCCTTCTTGGGACTGCTGATGGCGACGAAGAGCAGGTTGGCTCCGGATTGCGCGATGGCCTCGGCTATGCCGGCTTCCTCCTCTGTCTTATAGTATCCGTTCCGGTACCCGGCCACGATGTCCGGTCCGTATTCCCGGCTGTATCGCTCCACCACTGCCCGGACGACCTCTTCCTCGGCTCCGAAAAAGTATATCTTCCACCCCTTTTTCCCCGCCACGTCCACGAGCTCCTGCATCAGGTCGCAACCCGCGACGCGTTCCTTCAGAGGCGTACCTTTCAGCCGGGACAGGAGGACGACGCTGGCTCCGTCCGCGTTGATCAGGTCCGAGGAGACGACGCTTTCCCGGAGGGCGGGGTCGTCCCTCATCTGGACCAGCTTGGCCGCGTTGACCACGACATGGTGGATCTGCCTACGCTCCCGGACGGCCTTTTCCACCTCCGCAATCGTCTCCGACATGGTCAGGTCATACACGGGACAGCCCATCACGTGAATCGTTTTCCCGGATTCCAACTTATCTTCCTTTATTCAGAAGCAGTGTGAGAGCGTAGTACATCCATGCCTGGGTCCAGCGAAAATAGGGAATGGGGTTGGTTCCCCACCGGTGTTTCTGGAAATAAAAATGCCCTCGGCGCGGATCATACATGTTCCTCAGGCTCCAGGACATCACCCGCTCCACGAGGGCGGCCTGCTCGTCCAACCTCCGCAACGAGTCCAAGGTCACGACAAGCTGCGCGGGAGAGTGCATATCGACCGGATAGGCTTCCGTGTCGTAGTACTTCGGAAGACCGTCCGCGGTAAAAAAATGCCCGATGTAGTACCGGAAGCCCGTATCGAGGACCGGTAAAAATCGATCGTCCCCGGAGTTCTTCTGGTACTCGGAGATGCATTCAAGGTTGAATCCCGTGTGGAAGCTATCCACCCAACCATGGTACTCGAGTGGGCTGTAGGGCCAGGCTCCGTCCGGTCTCTGGCGCCGGCACACGAAGGAGACAGCCTTCTCCGCGGCCTCGATCAGGCAGGGTTCCCGGGTCAGCGCGTATACGCCCGAGAGGAGACGGGCCCCCAGGAGCGTCGCGTTGAACACCTGGGTCGAGTCCAGGGGAGAATAGGAGAACGCGAAATCCCCTTCGTCGTCGTAACTTCGGTTCAGATCCTTCAGCACGAAATCGCAGGCGGAGCGCGCCAATTCCAACAGGGACGAATCCTTCAAGATCCGGTACGCGTCCAAAAGGGAGGAGCCGACATAGGAGGTCGCTACGACCGTAGGGGTTCCCGCGGGCTGGTAGAACGCCCGGGCCTGCCAATCGAAGGGATACCCCCAACAGGCCCCGTGATACCCCGGCTGAACCATGTCCCGGATTTCGTCCAGGAGACGAAGGAGCTTTCCCTTCATTGTATCTATATCCTGGCGGCAGTAAGCTTTGACCATCAGGGCATGGGCTTTAGGATTCGCCTGTTTCGGGACAGAGGCAAGCCTCCGCAGGTTCAACGGAGAGCGCTTGAACGCCTGCAGCCAGAGAAGGCGGAAAAAGCGGTTCCCCCGGATCCCCGGCAAGGATCGGAACAATCGGCTGGACAACCCGTCGAAGGGATCCCACCCTTTGTAATCCTGGGCCTCGATCCAACGGCCCAGATTCGCATGGGCGGTTCGCACGTCCGGGATCATTCGATGTCCCGCGGCAATCCCGTCGCCAAGCTGTCCAGGATTCCGAAAGTGACACGGGACGTCCGGACGAGCGACCCGAACTCGATCGGATCCGGAGCCTCCGGCCGTCGGACGGAATCCAGGAACGCGGCGACCTCTTCGGCGTGCCCCTTACCCGCGCCCTTCACTTTACGGACACCAGCATGGGAATATTCGGCGCCTTCCCTAAAATCCTGGATCACGAACGTCTTTCCGCCCCCGAATATCTCTATCCGCTCCTTCTCGAGGGCTTTCGCTCCGGTCGCGACATACAGGATCTGGCCGAGGGATCCGTCCTGGAACTCGACCTGCACGCTTAGGGAATCATCGTTCTTCAAGGAGGCGTTGTTGGCCCTCAAGGATTTCGCGGATACGGATACCGGCGGACTGCCGGTCACGTACTGGGCGAAGTCCACGAAATGGCAGACTTCTCCGAGAATCCGTCCCCCACCGGCGGACGTCTGGGTCCAATGATCCGGCGGGATGTACCCCGCGTTCACGCGATAGTTCACGACCAAGGGTTCACCGATATTTCCGAGGACCTTCCGGGCCTCCCGGGCCAGGGAGGAAAACCGCCGGTTGTAGCCGACCAGGAGCCGAAGTTCGGGGTGCAGATTCCGTTCTTCCTCGATAGCGGTCAATTCCTCGGGCGTCAGGCAGAGGGGCTTCTCCACGAAGACGTTCTTCCCGGCTCTCAGGGATTTAACGACGAAATCCCCGTGGGTGTCGTGCTGCGTCGCGATGAACACCGTGTTTATCTCCGGGTTCGAAAGCACGTCCTTGATATCCGTGGAGCAGCTAGCGAACCCGAATTTCTTGGCCACGTTTTTGGCATTGATCCCCGTACGAGTAACGACCGTCTCCAGGCGGCACCCCGCGCGGCCCAGGTTCGGAAGGAGATAGCTCTGGGCGAAACTCCCGGCCCCGAGGAACCCGACCACCGGTCCGCGGGACTCTCTCCGTGTTCCGGATCCAACCATGGTCGACGTCTTGGCTTCCCTCCGCGGGTACTTGAGGAGCACACCGACGTGGGGCTCTTGCGTCTTCCCGAGGATCAGGTCGTACGCCCGGACGGCCTGGTCTATCTCGAAGACATGAGTGACAAGGGAATTTAGATCGATCGCCCGTTTCGCGACCAATCCCAGGAAGGACTCCATGTTCCTCTGTTCGGTGTATCGAACGTAGGCGTACGGATAATCGATTCCCGCCCCTTCGTATTCCGGATCGTACCGTCCGGGGCCGTAAGAGCAGGACAGACGGACCTCCAGCTCCTTGCGGTAGTAGTTGGGATCCCGTGGGACGTCCATCCGCACCGCACCCACGACCACGACGATCCCCTTTTTCCGGAGCAGTTCGCCGGCCAGCTCGATCGGATCGTTGCTGGCCGCACCGGCGGTGATCAGGACGTTGTCGAATCCGTATCCGTTCGTGAACCCGGCGGCCAATCCGGCCAAAGAAGGTTCCGATCGGTTTACCGCGGTATCGGCGGATACCGACCGGGCAAGCTCGACCATGCGATCGGATACGTCGATCCCGAACACGTTGCAGCCGTTCGCCTTCAGTATCTGGCAGGTCAGCTGTCCCACCAGGCCCAGCCCGATTACGGCCACGTTGTCCCCCAGTCTGGGACCGGCCTGCCGGACCCCCTGGAGCGCGATGGCGCCGACCGTCGTAAACGCGGCCTCCTCGTCCGTGACTCCGTCCGGTATCTTGGCTACCAGATTTTGCGGCACCGCCACGATCTCTGCATGGGACGCGTAGTCCTGCCCCCCGCATGCGACCCGGTCCCCGGGCTTGAACCGGCCCCGAGAATCCAGGGAAGCCAAGACGGTTCCGGAGGTACTGTACCCCAAGGCCTTCAAGGAGTCGAGCTTGGTCCGGACCTTGGAAACCGTGGCGGCGATTCCCTCCCTCCGGACATTGGCCAGAACCTGCTGCACCAAGTCCGGGCGCATCCGGGCCTTTCCCAACAGGGACGCCTGCCCGACGCTGACGGTGCTCTTCTCGGTTCCCGCGCTTATAAGGGAATACGCGTTCTCCACCAGGACCATCCCGGGCCCCAGGGCGGGAGGGGGAAGGTCTTGGACGGATAATTCACCGGATTTAAAATTCTGGATTAGTTGCTTCATGGGCATCCTTATAATTCAGTTTGATTATAACCGTAACAAAATTAAATACTGTCCTTTATACCAAGCAGTATACTTTCCCAACTTAAAATATTATCATAAGAAGCACTGGTGCATATCATCTTATGTTTACTATTTAGACAGGAATATATTTTCTCGATTGCGTCATCAATATTGTTGTATCTATAACAAACAACACCATTTGGTCGTATAACCACATCAGATGCGATAACACTACATCCAGAATCCAGCGCATCTCTTATAGCAACTGAATCGCCATCCGATGATGTACATCGGATATAAATATCAGATATCTTGTAAATATGATTAAAATCATCTAAATAATCCCCAATGTAATAATTCGGTCCAGCATTTTTTCGAAATCCTTCAATGTAATCCGTATTATGGAGTTGATCCGCAACATTAAATACAAAAAAGAGCTTATTATCAGATATTAACGCTTTGGAAATTGCAGAGAAAAAATTTAATCCATACAAATCGCTATCATTTTCAATAACTATTTTCCAAGCGTTAGAAACTACAATCTTTTTCCCCCCTTTTTTTTCTTTCATGATAAGATTATATAAGAAAGTATCCAATAATGGTGTCTTGGAAGGAGGTAGATATGCTGGCAAGCAAATCGAATTGGGGAATCTAGCCTGTATTTCTTGATTAGACGTAATTACTCTATCTGCAATCAAAGATACTATTTTTCTTGCTGTTTCGATTAGTAACCCTTTCCTTCTATCCGAATGGATATAAACAATATATTTTTGTCTCATTAATTTTGCTAATAGGCCATAGAGTATTCTAAATAGATAAAATGGGGTATGTGAAATGACCACATTACTACTTCTGAACTCAGCAAGAATCTTCTGAATCAAAAAACTATGAATGTTCAAAATTCCTGGTTTTTTAATATTCGATTCATCAAGTTGTACAATATTATATTGCTTTGAAAAATGATAGGAAAATCGGTAGATATGCTCCGAAACCCCACCAATGGGTGGTTTAATTGGACCGATTATTAAGATCTTCTCCATGTCAATTAAGACCTCAGTTGATATTTTTCATACATTGCATATATCTCATCCAAATTATACTTCGAACCAATAGTACTTAAATATAATGATAGTTTTTGAATGTCATCAAACCTTGGTTTATGTGGTTTTGCTGGTATTCCAAAAGAGATTGTGAATGGAGGAAGAAAGGAATTCACAATTGATCCAGCTCCTATCACAGAACCCTCGCAGATTTTACTTCCCGATAAAATAATCGCCCCAGCACCAATCCAACAATCCTTTTCGATAATTGTTACTTCAGATGTTTGGCTTTCATTTTTTGAATGAAACATATAGGAATCTGTAGCTCTGAAATCATGATTTCCCCCAATAATCATGACATTTGGGCCACACATTACTTTCTCTCCTATGTAAATAGGGTTGTATTTATTTGTAGAACAAAAAAATCCAGGACCAGCATAGAAATCACCCTGAAAGTTAATAAAACCTCTTTTTTTGATTGTTGAGTTCGGCCCTATTTTTATTGATTTGGGCCAATACTCAAGTTTCAATATCAGTCTTTGAATGAGTGTGTCAACTAAAGAAAAAAACATACTCCCCCCAAAGCCATTGTTATTAATCAATATGAGGCTGAATACTCACCTAGTGAGCAAATGTGTTGTAGAAACATTATCTTCAAGCAGCGAAGGAACAAATATTATTGGAATCAAGAAAGGCAAAGAGTTCAGTCCAAATGAAAGCAAACTATCTGTAAGTAAACTGACTACAAGCCAAAAGACTACATATTTCCTATTTCTAATGGATTCTCTTAACCAGAAAAATATAATAGCCAAATAAATAATTGAGAATATTAATCCGGTTTCCACAACCAAATGTGGGTAATATGTATCCGTTGTGCTAAGATTGTTCGTTTCAAACCAATTAAAGCCATACTCATTATAAAACCTAGAATTATATTTAATAGAAGCTGGACCACCAAATGTTCCTATTCCATATCCGACAATTGGGTTTTCTTGCAAGTATTTAAATGCTACTCTGTATGATTCGGATCTCGCCGATTCTCCACCAATTGAATATGATAATACTTTGCCTTTTAATATTTTTTCGAGATTTTGAAGTAACTGAGGGCTACTAGAAATTACCATTACTGAAATTAGAATAACTATAACACTATACTTAAAACTATTCTTCCTAAAGAGATTAATAATTAAAAATAAAAGCAAGAGAAGTATTGCTTTGTAGGACATACTAAAGAAAACATTAATAAAAAAGAAAAGTGCCAACTTTTTACTGTTCTTATAATAGCACATAAAAAAACCACACAAGTTTAAAAAACCAAACGTAGCCATTCCTCCAAATAGACCCGTTGCTCTAAGAACCAAACCAAAATCCAAAGTGTTTTTCAAATACAACTTTCCAGTTATTACGTATGCAATAGTCAATAATATTTGAACCAAATCAGAAAGAAGAAGGAAAAAAACAAATACCTTAAAAACCTTCTGTTCACTCGTTTTTATTGTATATGCATAGCCAATTATAAAAACCAAATTAAGATATCGTATTACTTCTTCAATTGCAGCAGGTAAATTGGGGGAAAAAATTGCTAATACAAATAAAATCGATACGATTAGCAACATGTATAAGTAAATAGCTTTTCTTATCTTTATTACAGCAAACAAAATAAAGATTACGAATAAACTAAATAACCTCAATATCCCAGAAATGTTTTTATTTATTAATAGAAATATTTCTGATAGGAAGATAACAATAATCGGAACAGTCTGTAATTTTACTACTACAGGTTTAATAGCCATATAATTGTTTTGCTACCATGATACGTTGATACAATAATACTGACAGACGAGCAAAGCAGAGAACTACTCCGATACCCAAGATTCCAAAAGTGGGGACCAAGAATAATCCCAAACAAGTAACAACACTAGCCGCAATCGCTTCACCAAAGAAACTACCTTTAGTATTTTTTAATGAAACCAACGCTGCGTTGTCAGGTATGGCAATGATTAATAAACATACTTGGAGTAAATATGCTAATAATATTATAGTATCAATTTCATATTTGTTTCCGAATAATTCACGAATAAGCGGTTTGGCTAGTAACATAGTAATGATGCAGAATAAAATTAAAACACCGACAATAATAGTCTGTATATTTCTAATAGTTTTTTTAAGATCACCAGGCTTCGTTTCATATTTTCTAGAAAAGCTTGGAATCAAATAATTGTAAAGTGCATTTGAAAAAGGATTTAATAAAGATACAGGAATCATATAGATCCCATATTCTGCAACTTCTTTTATTGAAAACGTTTTTACGAGAATAAGATTTAAAATTAACCCCCCGGAAAAAAAACTTAATATTGCACGTAACAGTAGCCATTTCCCAACCTCAAATATTTTCAAAAAAGTAGGTTTTATAGATTGAGAATTGATTCTGATAATTTTCGTTTTGAGATCTTTTAAATACCAAACAGCAAGAACAAGTAAAGACGTAAAAAAAACTCCACTAAAAAATGATTTTAAATTAGTAGTCATGAAATGCCGAACAAACAATACTGTAAAAACTATTAATAAATGAGAGAACAGGCTAAAACTTATCATTTTTTTGTACTGCTGTGATGCAAGGAAAACTGTTCTATTGAGATCTCGAAAATAATATGCAAACAGATAGAGAATAAAGAATAATAATATTCGAGAATCAGAAATTGATTCAACAGAGCTAAAATACTCTAATATGCTCCATGAGCTAATAAACAATGCAAAGGTAATGAATAGCAATACCGAAAACATCAACACCGAAGTTAATAAATCGGTCTTCTCCTCGTCCTTATCAGAATTAAATAAAACCAAGTATGGAGTTAATAGTAAACTAGATTGAATATTTAACATAAATATTAATACTGAGGATAAAAGAGTATACTCACCAAATTCGGTTTTTGATAATATCTTTCCCAAATAAATATTTAATAGAAAAGAAGTGATACTTCTCAATCCTTGCTCTAAAACAACGAGAGTGTATCCGGAAAAACCCTTGTTAAGATTTTTTACCATATCAGTTTTTTCTCGACCAAGTAATCAAATAATGACAAGCTAGATGAATCGACAAGCCTTGCTTAGGAACTAAAAAATGAACATTTATATAATACATCTAAAACCTATCCAACCCCGCAAAAATCCAGCACGACCTTGTCTTCAGAATCCGCCGGTTTCGCCTTGAACACCGAATGGGCCACCAGGTACGCCACGATGTCCGCCTCCCGGACGGCATCCTCGTAGGGGGTCAGGTTGTACACCGGATGCCGTTCGAGATTGGGCTCTACCAGGAAATACTCCGCTCCGTCGCGCTGGAGGACCCTCTGGGCGATATACAAGGCCGGGCTCTCCCGGAGGTCGTCGATGTCCGGCTTGAACGCCAGCCCCATGAGGGCTACCTTCGGCTTGCGCCCCCGCTCCAGTTCGAACTTCTCCATGGCCTCCGCGATCTTCTCCGCGCACCAGAAGGCCTTGTAGTTGTTCGTCTCCCGGGCCTGGGCGATGATCCGGGACTCCCGGGGGAAGTCGGCGGTGATGAAGTAGGGATCCACCGCGATGCAGTGCCCTCCCACGCCGCAGCCGGGCTGGAGGATCTTGACCCGGGGGTGCTTGTTGGCCAGCCGGATGAGCTCCCAGACGTCGATTCCCGCCTTGTCGCAGATGATCGAAAGCTCGTTGGCGAAGGCGATCTGCACGTCCCGGGAAGAGTTTTCCGTAAGTTTGCACATCTCCGCCGTCCGGCTGTTGGTTCGGTGCAGCTCGCCCTTCACGAAGCCTGCATAGAACTCCGCGGCCTTTTCCGTGGACGCCGTGTCGATACCCCCGATCACCCGGTCGTTGTGGATGAGCTCGTGCAGGACGTTCCCGGGGAGCACCCGCTCGGGGCAATATGCTATGAAGATTTTACCCTTCAGCTCGGGCCGTCTTCCGAAGATAAGAGCGGCCATCTTCTCGGTGGTCCCCACGGGGGAGGTAGATTCCAGGATGAAAAGGTCCCCGGGCTTGAGGAGCGGCAACACCGAGATCGTGGCGGCCTCCACGTACGAGATGTCCGGCTCGAAGTTGTGCTTGAAGGGGGTGGGTACCACGATGAGGTAGGCGTCGCTTTCCTCCGGAACTCCCGACGCCCGCAGGGCGCCCGACGCGACGACCGACCGGACCACGCCCCCGAGCCCGGGTTCCACGATATGGATCTCTCCCCGGTTTATGGTCTCCACGACGGAAGCGTTGATATCCACGCCCAGGACCCTGGTTCCGCTCGAGGCCACCACCGCAGCGGTGGGCAGCCCGATGTATCCTAGACCCACGAAACAGACCTGATTGTACCTGTTCATGTCTTTCCCTTCTATTCTTTATGATTTATTCGGAAGATCCCGAGAGTAGGTTCACGATCCGCTCGCTCGTCCGTCCGTCCCCGTAAGGATTGGCGGCCTTGGCCATGGAGTCGTACGCAGCCGTGTCCTCCAGCAGAAGCGCGGCGGCCTGCAGGATGGAGTCCTTCCGGGTCCCCACCAGCCGGGCGGTTCCCGCGTGTACACCTTCCATGCGCTCCGTCACCTCCCGCATCACCAGGACCGGCTTGGCCAGGGCCGGGGCCTCCTCCTGGATCCCCCCCGAGTCCGTCAATACGAAATAGGAGCGCTCCATGAGCCAGATGAGATGCGGGTAGTCCAGGGGCTCGATCAGGTGGACGCTTGGCAATCCCCGTAGAAGACGGTTCACCGGCTCCCGCACGTTGGGGTTCAGGTGCACGGGGTAGACGAGCTGGACGCCCGGGTAGCGGCTCGCGATCTCGCGGATCGCTCCGCAGATGTTCTCGAACCCGTCCCCGAAGCTCTCCCGACGGTGTCCCGTTATCAGGATGATCCGGCGGTTCGGATCCAGGAATTTGAAGAACTCCGCGTACCGGGCGTCCCCCCGGGAGCGGATGAGGCTCAAGCCCAGGTGGAGGCCGTCGATCACCGTGTTCCCCACGACGTGGACGTTCCGGGTGATGCCGTCCCGGCGGAGGTTCTCCGCCGCCCCCGGGGTGGGGGCGAAGTGCCACTCCGCGATCTGCCCGGCCAGCTTGCGGTTCATCTCCTCCGGGAAGGGCGAGTGCGGGTTTCCGCTCCTCAATCCCGCTTCCAGGTGGGCCACGGGAACCTTCTTGTAGAAGGCGGCCAGGGCTCCGGCCAAGACCGTGGTGGTGTCCCCCTGGACGAAGACCAGGTCGGGTCGGGATTTCTCCAGGACCGGCTCCATCCCCGTCAGGCACCGGGCCGTCACGTCGAACAGCGATTGATTCGGCTTCATCAAGTCCAGGTCGTAGTCCGCCCGGATCTCGAAGAACGAGTTCACCTGGTCCAGCATCTGCCGGTGCTGTCCGGTCAGGCAGACCTCCACGGAGAACCGGTCGGAATGCTTCTGGAATTCCTTGACAAGCGGGGCCATCTTGATGGCCTCCGGACGGGTGCCGTACACGAACAGGATTTTTTTCAAGTATTTCTCCAGATCTTCTAATACATCACACGGACAGCTATTGTCTACCGGCTTTCCCGACCATCTGCGCCGCCGCTCCCGTCCCCGCCCCCAGGACGTCCGCCAGCCAGTCCCAGGCGCTCATGTCCCGCCCGGGCACGAAGGACTGGTGCAGTTCGTCCGCGGCCCCGTAGGCCGCGCAGAGGGCCGTGACGATCAGGGTCGTCCGGAGGGGGCGCTCCTTCCAGGCTTCCACCGGAAACCACAACCCGGTCGCCCAAGCCAGGACTGCGTAGGCCGCGAAGTGGGCCGCCTTGTCCAGGAGGGGAACGTCCGGGGGCAGGGGCAGGGTCGGCCGGGAGGACAGGATCCACAGGGCCAGTGCCGCGGCCGGGGCGGCGGAGAGCCGCAGGACGGAGGGAAGGGTGTACGCTCTCATGGAAAGGCCGAGGTATACGTCATGGCAGGCTCCCCATCTTGTCCAACTTCTCGTATCTTGTCCATCTTGTCGGATCTATGGTTCCGGGCTCCTGCGTTGATCGTCCAAAGGTCATTGCGGCTTCGCCCGCCGTTTCAGGTATCCGTTCAATCCCTGGTCGAAGCTAAAGACCTCCCCGGCCCCCGCCTCCTCGCGGGCCGCCAGCAGGCAGTCCACGAAATCGAGGTTGACGTCGGAATACATCTCCAGGGCGCGGTCGAACAGGGAAGCGTCCTCCCGGGACAGCCCCTTGTAGGCCAGCACTGCGGCCAGGCTGGCGGCGATCCGATCCCGGGGTACCTTGTAGAACCGTTGGAGTACGTAAACGCACTCCATGAGCACTCCCTCCGTCAGTCCCGCCCGGGAGGACCCTTCCCGGATGGTCTCCCAGAACTCCCGGGCCCGTCGGGACAAGGCGGGTTCGTCGTCCAGGAGATATCGGAGCAGGACATTCGTGTCCGGAAGATGCGGAAGCGCCTTATCCACGCCCCCCCCAAACGGCCTCTCGGGCCGTTTCCAAGGGGACATAGGAATCCGCGTACTCCGCCAGGCTTCCGGCCGCGTCGGGCACGGGGCGTATCTCGATCCGGGAGCCCTCCGCCACGAACTCTATGATCCGCCCGCCCAGCCTATCCCGGATCGCCTTAGGGAGGGTGACCTGGCCTTTAGAGGTAACCGTAGCAGTAACGCGCATGATTTTCTCCTTACCCTTTTAAATAGTAATGCGATTTCAAAATTGGGTCAACAGATCGAAACGCAAGACGAAAGACAACCTGAAGACACGGGAGATCCGGAGGCTGTAACAGTTCAATCCCCTTCCCTCCATCATGTTAATCTTTTCTCATCTTGTTCATCATGTTGGATCTAAGGTTCCACACCCTTCTTGTACATGTACCCGAAGAACGCCTCGATGCGCCCCATGAAGGACTCCGAGAGCCGGTCCCGCAGGAGCCCCAGCATGTCGAAGGCCTTGACCGCCCCGATCCCGTAGAGGATCCATCGGTCGCCTTCGGCGTAGGCCTCCAGGCGCCAGACCATCTCCCCGGGAGCCACGGCCTTTCTGCCGTCGTAGGACAAGTGGGTCAGGTTGGTCGAGAGGAAGGTCAGGCGGTCCCCCCGGAGGCTCCAGGAGTACCGGGCCCGGTAGTCGTCGAAGGGCTCCATGTGCTGGTCCGCGGTCAGCCCACCCTCGCTTCCCGTGCCCGTCCGCTCGATCACCTTCACCCGGTCGAAGAGGTCGAAGTATTTTTTGTGCCTCCGGGACCAGTAGGGGATGCCTACGTGGCTCTCCACGTCCGCCAGGTTCCGGGCCAGGACGGCCAGGAGGTCCGGGTTCGCGGCCTTGGGCAGGACCAGGACCACCTCGCCGATGTAGTTGGCCCCGAGCTTCCGGACTGTCTCCTCGATATCCTTGGCGAAGGGAGCCGCGGCCGGCACGGAGAGGTCCTTCCAGCCCGAGGGCTGGCGGAAGACGCTCTTCCCGGAGGAGACCGCGGCGGCCTCCTCGGGGGTAAGGTTCCGTAAGGGCTGGGACTGGGCGGAGGCGAGGGCCGCGGCCAGAAGTCCCAAGACCACCAGAGTGCGGATTCTGAAGAGAAAGTTCATGGGTACTCGAATTGTCTGCACTCTTGAACCTCAGGGGTGAAGTGAGTTTCTATCGCCTCGGACCAGATCTTCGACGATTTGCATCAGGTCTTTCCGGAATGTCACCCAAGACGGCGGATCCGCCCATCGGATGGACAGGAACTCTTCTTCGGGGATTCCGGTGAGGATTTCCGCGGCCACGGGCGCCTCGAATCCTTCTTCCTTTTGGCGGGCTTCCTCCACGAGGTCCCGCCATGAGAAGGCAAAGATCTCACAGATCGTATGGATATCGGCGACATCCTTGGCCTCGAACCGAGATAATGCAGTCAGCTTGTTGCTCAGGATATTTCGGACCGAGTCCGTCCTGGGGTAAACGGGAGTGGTCACGATGTCGCCGAACCGGACCGGCAGGTCGTTCACGAAATCCAGTTTCAAGATCAACCCGGGGGTTTCCGGATCGAAAACCATACAGGTTCGATAGTCCGCGGTTTTCAAGGCATCCGACGGGTCGCTGATTCGGAATCCGCACCGGTCCAGCGCCCGCATGACCATCTCAACCTTCGTCAGAAATTCAGCGTCCCCGGAAAGGAAAAAATCCAGGTCGTCCGAGAACCTACGGCTGCTGTATCCCCGGTTGAGTGCGGTCCCACCGGTGAGATAGAAGTCCGCTCCGGACCCGGCTACGCAGTTCAGGACTCCATCCTGAAGAGGGTACAGCTTCCTTTCGTAGAAGTCGGAATACAAATTCATACCGCCTCCTCAGCTCTCGGGATCGGAGCCGGCTGAGCAGGGGCCGGATGTCGACGGCCTCGAGGCGGTCCGCGCCCCAAAGCTCCACGACCTTGAGCCACGTCAACCGTTCCAGGCTCCGGACCAGGAGCCGGTTCCGGTCGAAGGGTCCTGCCTTCTCGATCCACCCGTCGATCACGGCAAGAAGCTCCTCGGGGCGGACCTCGTAGTCCCAGTTGAGTCCGGCCACCAGTCTCAGCCGGGTATCCGATGTGCCGTCCATTCACGCCTCCGTCTCGACCTCTACAACCCGAAGGCCTTCCGGATCATCTCGAGGTACGTCTCGATATCCGGCAGCATGTCCAGAATCTGCCCACAGATCCGGACCATGTCGACCTTCTCGTAATCGTGGGCCAGGAAGTTCCGGAACGACGCGATCCCGGCAAATCGGTCGGCGAACTCGGCGGGGATGATCCCGTGCTCCCCCAAAAGGTCGATCGCTTCGTGGTAGCTGTCCGGGGGCTGAAAGCCCCGCTCCTTGACGGCCATTTCCGCCAGGGCCACACAGGAATCCGCGGTCAAGTACAGGTAATGCAGGATGGCTCCCCGAAGCACCGGGTCCGTACGGCTTTCTTCGCAGCGCGGCTTAAGCCGCCCCAGGATCTCCAGGTTGGCCTCGATCGCGGCGATCCTCTTAGCTATCCGGTCTTTCACGGCAGTATTCCTTCATTGAGCGGAAATCCAGGTACCTATGGTGCGTGGAAAGTTCGAAGTCGAAGCGGCCCTCGGGGTCCCGATCCCGGATCACGATGCCTCGGCGCACGATACGATCCAGCAGGGGAAGCGATCGGAACCGGTTCAGGGTCACGAGATCGACATCCCTCTTCACGGACTTGGCGATCCTGTGGTGCAGGGAGAGTTCCCGGGACAGGGGGGGGTCCCCGTCAAACATCACCGCCACGTCGACGTCGCTCATCGGTCCCATACCGCCTTCCGCGGCGGAGCCGAAGAGGTAGGCGAACCTCACGTCGGGTTCGGAAGCCAGGACACCTTCCAGGGTCCGGAGCGTGGCTTCGTCGGGCATAGCGGAATCCATCACTCCCCCTCCTCCGCGCCGGAGGCCCCGCCGGCCAGGATGTCCGCCAGGCTTCGGGCGCCGGGAGGCAGGGCCTCGCCGGTGATGCCCTCGGAATAGACGGTACGGACCCCGGTTCCGTCCAGGGCCCGGGCCCGGCCGGGATCCGCGGTCTTCAGGAAAACCAGACCGTGGCGCTCGCAGACGTACTCCAGGATGAAGTCCAGGTCGCTCTGCCCCGCCAGGACCAGAGTATGGACCCCCTCCCGCTTGGCCGCCAGGACGTGCTCCTCCAGGAGATCCCGGTACAGGGCGGTGCTCCGGGCGGTGCGCTTGAGGTACCGGTAGGTCCGCCGGGCGATCTCCTGGACCCCCTCCGGCGTCAGGGCGTAGTGGAGGTTCCGGGCGTTCACCCGCTTGACCGTCACCCAGCCCTTCTCGGTGAAGCGCTTGAGGAGGACGTTGGTCATGCCCAGGGACAGTCCCGCCGTCCGGGCCAGGGCCCGCTGGGTGGGCGCCCGGGAGGAATCGGCCTTTGCGGAGCCGTAGAGGTTTTCGAGAACCGCAAGTTCGGTGTCGGATTGCATCAGGTTTCCGAATATGTAACCTTGTCCGCGATCTGAAGAAAAAAGTCCCGGCTCCATAGATCCAAGTCCTCCGGGACGGGTACGAAACGCGCCGCGTCCTCCCGGGCCGCGCGGACATCCAGAAGTTCGATTCTGTCGCGGAGCATCCGGTCCGCATCTTCGGGGCCGAGCTTGCCGCCCTTCCACAGGCCTCCCGCTTCCAGCCGGCTCCGGAGGTACCCGAGGTTCACGGGAATTTTACGGCCGGCGAAAAAGACCAGATCGTACCAGTCCCGGCCCTTCACGCGATTCTTCCAGGAGCGGGCCAGGAGGGCATGGAATTTCCCCGCGAACATACACGGGCCCGTATACGCCCGGATTCCGATGGGTGACGGTTCCAGAAGCACTCGGGTCTCCGTCTCGAACCCCCCGGGCGGCTCGACGTCCGCCTCGAACTTCACCCGGATCGTTCGATTCCGGGCCGCGGCCGCGAAAATCCGGTCGGGCGTCCCGATTCGAATCATCGCCGTTCGGGTATTCATCTTCAGGAAGGCGGACTCGATCGCGGTGTCCTTGTCCCGTCGGTCCAGTTCGATCTCCAAGCCCAGGGAACCGAGCTCTTTTCGGAGGAAATCGAAATAAGGATCGAAACGGAAATCCGGATCCGGCTTGAGCAGGGAAAAATCCAGATCCTCGGAAAAGCGGTCCAGGCCGTACAGGAGCCGAAGGGCGGTTCCTCCGTAAAATGCCGCCTTCTCGAAGAACTTTCCCCGCCAGAGTCCCAGAAGCATGAACTCCTGGGCCACCTCCCGCAGAGCCCGGTCGTACTCCTCGAAGGTCCCGGGCTTTCTGCGCTCGATCAAGGCCGAAAGAGCGTCCGTCACGATGCCCTCGCCGTTCCCGCGAACCGGGCCAGGGCCCGTACGGCGGGTCTGGGACATTCTCGCAGCAAGGAGACCAGGGGCGAGAAGTCCAGGTTCCGAAAGTCGGCCGGATCGATCCGCAGGTTCTCGAACAAGTGGTCCTCGATTTCGCCCCGTCCGACTTCCGGAGTCCGGACGTAGAGCGTATCCGCCAGGGCCTTCTCCGGGCAGGCGATCAGAAAACCGCGCCGGGAATCGACGGCCTCGTACCGGACTCCGAAGGAATACCACCGTTCCGGCAGATGCTCGTACTCGAACCTGCCCGCGGGGGTATCGAACCGCTTCCTTCGCATCGGGGTGACCGAGGTGACCGCCTCGACCGCCTCGGGAATCAAGCCGTGGTACCGGAGGGCATACTCCAAGGATACGCAGGAAGGCCCGTATACAAGATTCGCCAGTACTTCCCGGGAATACCAATCCCGGGGATCGTTGGTCACGTACAATCCCTTCTTGATCCGGATCAGTTCCCCCGAACGCAGAAGCTTCGTGATCCGGTCCCGGGGATAGGCATATCCGGACAAGGCGTAGAGTAGGGTTTGGTAATCGACTTCCGGAATATCGAAGTGCATTTTCATCCAGTATGTCGATAATATATCGACATACTGGTCAATTTCCAACAAATATCAGATTTTATCTTGTTCATCTTTTCATTATCTTGTTGATCTTGTTGGATCGATGGAACCATTTAGGGCAAACGGGGGCCGGCGCCCCGGGGGAGCGCTTTTTTCCCCGTAGTCCCGACGCCCCGGCCGGGGGTCGGAGGCGGCCGCAACACGCTCCCCGTCCCGGAGGGGTCCTTGAGGGCGATCCGTCGGGCCGGGACCGGAAGTCCTGCGGCGGACGGTCGCCCGAGTTGTTCAATCCGTGAACACGACTATATCGCGGCGGGCGGGGAAGTTCAACGGGCGAGAACGGAATTCGACGGCGTATGCGGAGAAGGTTGCGAGGGTTACTTCAATATAAAACTGGAATTTCGAGATCTCTTAGCACAAGTTCGATAGCCTTGGCCAGATCATCCTTGCATTCCTCGATCGTCCTGCCCTGGCCGTTCGCCCCGGGAACCTCGAGAGCGTATCCGAAATACCAGTCCCCGTCCTTTTCTATAATGGCGTTGTAGGTGTTCATTCCACAGCCCACCCTGCAAATATTCCTTGAGAGTACGGTTTGTTAAAGGAGCATCCGGAATCAAATAATAGATGCTACTGCGTGAAGACCATGGAAGGACGAACTAACCGTTGAACAGTTGCCGATTTAATGTAAAATAGAAGTGTGAATCCTAAAGAGCATGGTATCGATTATATCCCTCGAACCCTGGCCGGTACCCTTCGACATTCCCTCGAGCAGTATCCGGTGGTGACGGTGCTGGGACCCCGACAGTCGGGGAAAACCACGTTCGTACGGACGGAATGTCCGGACTTCGCCTACGTGAACCTGGAGGATCCGGAATGGCGGGACTTGGCGCGGAACGACCCCAAGACCCTGTTCTCGCGGTATCCCGGCCCCCTGATCCTGGACGAGATTCAAAGGGTGCCGGAGCTCCTGTCCTACATCCAGGTGCTCTCGGATGCCGAAGGGGCCGAGGGTCGCTTCATCCTGACCGGAAGCCACCAGGCATCGCTCCACGAGGCGATCACCCAGTCCCTGGCGGGACGGACCGCCGTCCTGACCCTCCTGCCCCTGAGCCTTGCGGAACTGGGGGACCGATGCGCCGGCGATTCCCGGGAGACCATCCTCCACCGGGGTTTCCTTCCCCGCATCCACGCCCGGGGCCAGGAACCGACGGGGGCCTACCGATCGTACTTCCAGACCTATGTGGAGCGGGACCTTCGGTCCCTCCTGCTGGTGAAGGATCTATCCAAGTTCGAGACGTTCCTCCGGCTGCTGGCGGGGCGCGCGGGACGCCTGTTCGTGGCCAGTTCCATCGCCGGGGAGATCGGCGTCTCCTACAAGACCGTACAGGACTGGGTATCCGTGCTGGAGGCCTCCTATATCGTCTTCCGGCTTCAGCCGTATCATTCCAGCTACGGCAAACGGCTGGTGAAGACCCCGAAGCTCTATTTCACGGAGCCGGGACTGGCCGTCTACCTTCTGGGCATAGAGACCCCGGACCAGCTGGAACGGGATCCGCTCTTCGGAAGTCTCTTCGAAAACATGGTGGTGTCCGAGGCGGTAAAGGCCCGTCTACACCGTGGAAGGGATCCTAACGTCTACTTCTTCCGGGACAGCAACGGCAACGAGGTCGACCTCCTCCTGGACCGCCGCCCGGCCCCCTGCCCGGTGGAAATCAAGTCCTCCCGGACCCTCCACAAGGACTTGTTCAAGGGTCTGCGCACCTTCCATGGACTGAATCCGGACTCGCCCCCGGGCTGGGTGATCTATAGCGGAGACCTGGAGTCTTCCGGGGACGGGCCGGGCTTCCTGAACTTCCGGCACACCGAGCGGATCTTCGCGGATTGAAGACGGATCGATACCCTGGAATCCGGTGAAGCGGGATCCGCACGCCGGCCGCTCCCCTTGAACGTCTCGACCGGCGCGGACCTTTTCGCTATGTTAAGGGGGATGTCCCCCAAGCTGCCCGTTCCCCGGGCTTCCATCCGCTGGAAGCTCGTCGGATTCTTCCTGGTCTTCGGCCTGGCCGTCTCCGGCTTCATCCTGGTGTCCGGCATCCGCACGACCGCCGGAGCGACCCTGCGCATGCTTCAGCGGATCGCCCGGAACGCCTTCGTCGACGAGTTCCCCGACCGCGGCTCCTCCCTCTTCCGCCGCCTCTCCGACGGGACGGGGGAATCCCTGGACCGGCTCCGCTCCCGCTTTCCCACCGTCCACGAACCCCCCGGGGATTTCCGGATGATCCTCTACGGCAAGGAACCCGGGGGCGGATGGATGGAGTTCGTCGAGGACGCGGACGGGATCCGGGGCGTCCGGGTCCCGGACGGGCGAACCGTCCGCTACCTGCGGCAGGCGGTCCTCGGCGAGGGGTTCGTCCCGATGGATCCGTTCTCCCTGCCCGGGAATCCCATCCACGCGGCCTTTCCCCTTCCCGGCGGATCCGACGGTACCCAGTGGGTCCTCCGGCTGCAGGTCCCCACCGCGGGCATCCTGCAGTTCCTGACGGACAACGAGGCCGAAGTCCTGCAGTTCCTGGCGGCCCTGTCCGCCCTGGCCCTGGGGCTCGGCTGGTTCTTCGCGGGACGCTTCGTGCGCCCCCTGGCGGACCTCGCGTCCTCCGCGGAGGGCTACGGCCGGGGAACGGTCCTGCCCTCCGCCTTCGAGTCTCCCCGCCGGGACGAAATCGGGGTCCTGGGCCGCACCCTCGCGGACATGGCCCGCCAGCTGGAGGCCGCGAAGGAGTCCCTGGAGGAGCGCCTGGCCGCCATGGAGTCCATGAACGCCATCGATCGGGCCGTCCTTTCCGGGGGCCCCCGGGAGGACCTGCTCTCCCGGGTCACCGCCGTCATCGCCGGGGCCGCGGACGCCCGGTCCGTCTTCCTGGCCGTCCGGGACCCCGACCGCCGGGGCTGGACCCTGGAGTCCCTGGCCTCCCGGGACGGGACGCATCCGTGCCGGGCTCCGGGCCCCGCCCCCTTCCTCTCGGAGGACCTCCTGGACGCCGCGGCCTGCGGCTTCTTCGACCGGGAATGCCTCCTGTCCCTCGCGGACGCCGACGCCTCCCTGCGGTCCCTCGTCTACGACATCACCGAGGTGGAAAAGGGTTGGCTGGTCAACGAGCCTCTGATCGTGGACTCCCGGTACCTGGGCTCCCTGGTCGTGATCGCGGACGGGAAGGAGCCCCCTTCGGAGGAGGCCCGGCGGGTCCTGGCCCTCCTGGCGGACCAGGCCGCGGTGGCCCTCCGGAGCGTCCTGGAGCGGGAGGCCCGGGAGGACAACTTCGTCGGGGTGATCCGGTCCCTGACCCGGGCGATCGACGCCAAGTCCCGGTGGACCGCCGGACACTCCGAACGGGTGGCGGACCTGGCGGTCCGGCTGGGGACGGCCCTGGGACAACCCCGGGAAGCCCTGGATCGGCTCCGGATCGCGGCCCTCCTCCACGACGCCGGAAAGATCGGCGTCCGGGAGGCCGTCCTGGACAAGCCGGGCACCCTGAGCCCCGGGGAGTTCGAGGAAATTCGGCGGCACCCGACCGTGGGGGCGGACCTGCTGGAGGGCATCCGGTCCTTCGGGCCCGTGGTGCCCGGGGTTCGCCACCACCACGAGCGCTGGGACGGGTCCGGCTACCCCGACGGCCTTGCGGGCCCCGCCATCCCCGAGGACGCCCGCATCCTGGCGGTGGCGGACGTCTGGGACGCGGTGACCGCGGACCGGCCCTACCGGTCCCGCATGCCCCGGCCGGAGGCGAGGGCCTTCATGGTCCGCAACTCGGGCGCTATGTTCGAACCCCGCCTCGTCGAGGCCTTTCTCTCGCTCCTCGCCGAGGACGACGGTCCCGCCTGAACGGCCCGGATCGGAACGGAGCCGGATTCCTCACCGTTGACAGGTAATCCGTGCACACGTATTATGTGTAGTGGAGAACCCATGAAAAACATCACCCTCGCGGTCGACGACGAAACCCTGAAACTAGGGCGCGAATACGCCCGTAGGCACAGGACGTCCCTGAACGGACTGATCCGGCGCCTCCTCGACCAGACGGTGCGGACCTCTTCCGCGCGATGGCTGGACGACGCCTTCGGACTGATGGACCGGGCCGCCGGATCCTCCCGGGGCACCCGCTGGACCCGCGGGGACCTGCACCGTGGCTAAGGTCTTCCTCGACACGAACGTCCTGGTCTACGCCGCGGACAACCACGACCCGGTTCGCCGGGACAAGGCCCGGTCCGCGATCCGGCGGGTCGTCGAGACGGAAATCCCCGTGATCTCCACCCAGGTCCTCCAGGAATTCTACATCGCCGCCGTGACCAAGCTGAAGATCGAGCCCTTGCTGGCCAAGGAAATACTGCACGGCTTCCACAACATGGAAACCGTCCAGATCGACCTCGGGCTGATCGAGCAGGGAATCGACATCAGTATCCTGGCCCGGATTTCCTTCTGGGACGGTCTCATCCTGGCGGCCGCGGAGCAGGCCTCCTGTTCGACCCTGCTGACCGAGGACTTGAACGCAGGGCAGAGTGTCCGGGGCATCCGCCTCGAAAACCCCTTCCTCGAGGATTCGCCATGACCTTCCAGCAGCCCCCGAACGTCAGCATTCTTCCATATAGGGGTGTCTCGCCCCGGATCCACCCCTCGGTCTTCCTTTGCGACGGGGTGCGGATCATCGGGGACGTGGAGATCGGCCGGGACTCCTCGGTCTGGTTCAACACGGTGATCCGGGGGGACGTGAACTCCATCCGGATCGGGGAGCGGGTGAACATCCAGGATATGTGCATGCTCCACGTCACCAACCGTAAGTTCTCCCTTACCCTGGAGGACGGGGCCTCGGTGGGGCACTCGGTTTCCTTGCACGGCTGCGTCCTCCGCTCCGGGTGCCTGATCGGCATCGGGGCGATCGTCCTGGACGGGGCCACGGTCGGGGAGGGCGCCCTGATCGCCGCGGGCACCCTGGTCCGGGAAGGGGTCGAGGTGCCCCCGAACACCCTCTTCGCGGGGGTGCCGGGCCGGGTGATCCGGGAGCTCTCCGAGGAGGACCGGGCCCGGGTGGCGGCCACGGCCCCCCACTATGTGGAGTACGCGGCCCTCTACCGGTCCGGGGGCTGAGGGCCGCGCCGCCTCCCGGCCCGCTTCGGCCCCCGTATTCCATTCCGGAATCGGACTTATTTTCCTTCGTTCCATTGACGCCGCAAATTCCGCGATCTACACTTTCCTGGATTTTGTATCCATCCGAAGGTCCCGCACATCCGGGGAAAGGAGGGCATGACCTCGCTCGCCTCGAACGAGGCGGCACACCCCAACTCCCTAAGGAGGAGCAACGCATGAGCACGAAAGTCATGAAAGTTCCGCACACCTTCGTACTCTTGTTCGCCCTGATCATCCTGGCGGTGATCGGGTCCTACATCATCCCCGCCGGAGAGTTCGACCGGGCCAAGGACCCGAACTCCGGCCGCACCGTGGTGGTCCCCGGGACCTTCCACAGGGTCGACCAGGCTCCCCGGAGCTTCTTCGACACCTTCATCGCCGTCCAGAAGGGAAGCATCGACGCGGCGGACGTGGTCTTCTTCGTCTTCTTCGTCTATGCGTCCTTCTACATCGTTCTGCAGACGGGAGCCCTCCACTCCTTCATAGGCTGGCTGCTGAAGGTATTGAAGGGCAAGGAGATCATCCTCATACCCGTCTTCATGTACGTCTTCGCCCTGGGCGGATCCGTGTTCGGGATGTACGAGGAGACCTTCGGATTCATACCCCTCTTCGTAGGCCTGGCCATCGCCATGGGCTACGACGCCCTGGTGGGCATGAGCATGGTGTCCATGGCCGTGGCCATGGGCTTCGCGGCGGCCTTCATGAACCCCTTCACCGTAGGGGTCGCGCAGAAGGTATCCGAGCTCCCGCTCTTCTCGGGGATGACCTTCCGCATCATCGTCTGGTTCACCTTCGTCACCCTGGCGGTGGTCTACACCCTGGTCTACGCCCTCAAGATCAAGAAGGATCCCTCCAAGTCCATCCTCAAGGGCATGGACATGGGCGCCCTGGCCCTGAACCACGACGAGCTGATCGAGAAGAAGTTCACGATCCGGGACAAGATCATCCTTTGGTGGGTGGTCCTGATCATCGGGCTCCTGGTCTGGGGTGTCATCGTCAAGGGCTGGTACTTCGACGAGCTGGCGGGCCTCTTCATCATCATGGGAGTCTTCGCCGGATTCATGGCCGGCTGGGGCCCCAGCAAGATCGCCGTGACCTTCCTGGAGGGCTGCAAGGACATCGTGTTCGGCGCCCTGGTGGTCGGGCTTTCCCGGGGCATCCTGATCGTGATGCGGGAGTCCAAGATCATCGACTCCATCATCAACGCCATGGCCCAGCCCCTGTCCTACATGCCCAAGTGGCTCGCGGCGGAGGGCATGCTGGTCGTCCAGACCCTGATCAACTTCTTCATCCCCTCGGGCTCCGGCCAGGCAGCCACGACCATGCCGATCATGGCCCCCCTCTCGGACCTCCTGGGCATCACCCGACAGACCGCCGTCCTGGCCTTCCAGTTCGGCGACGGCTTCTCCAACATCCTGTGGCCCACCACGGCCCTGCCGGTCATCTGCTCCATCGCCAAGGTGCCGATCGACAAGTGGTGGAAGTACTTCGTGCCCTTCTTCGGTTGGCTGCTCCTGGCCCAGGCCATCTTCATGGCCATCGCCGTAGCCATCAACTTGCAGTAGCCCGGGTCTTGTCGTAAGATAATCCTACGACGGGCGGCGGGGGACGGTCCCTCGCCGCCTTTTCTTTCGGAAGGGGGACATACATGAGCCTGGACATCTTGATACGGGGAGGAACCGCCTTGGATCCCGCGGCAGGGACGGAACGCCGGGCGAACGTCGGCGTCGAGGCCGGACGCATCGCCTACCTGGGGCCGGATTCGCCGGCGGCGGGTCGGGTGATCGACGCGGCGGGCCTCCTGGTCTCCCCGGGCTTCATCGACACCCATATGCACGACGAGGAGCTGGACGATCCGGATACGATCCAGCTGGCCCTGCTCCGACAGGGAGTGACCACGGCCATAGCCGGCAACTGCGGCTCCGGCCCCCTCCTCCGGGACATCCGGGCCGCCCGGCCGGCCCCCTGGCTCAACCTGGGCTACCAGACCGGGCACCGGTACCTCCGCAGGGAGGTCGGAATCGACGACGAGTACCGCCCCGCCACGGAGGCGGAGATCGCCCGGATGCAGGAGCTCCTGCGGAACGAGCTGGACCTGGGCTCCCTGGGCCTCTCCTTCGGCCTGGAGTACGCCCCGAACACGAGCCCCCGGGAGATCGACGCCCTGACCGCCGTGGCGGCCCGATACCCGGAACGCGTCGTATCCTCCCACATCCGCTACGACGGCCCGGACTGCCTCAAGGCCGTGAAGGAGATGATCGACCTGGCCCGGCGCCACAAGGTGAGGGTCCAGATCTCCCACATCGGGTCCATGACCGCCTTCGGCCACTCCGCGGAGGCCCTGCGGATGACCGACGAAGCCCGGGCGGAAGGCCTGGACGTGACCATGGACTGCTACCCCTACGCGGCTTTCTGCACCTACATCGGATCCGCGGTCTTCGACCCCGGCTTCGAGGAGCGGTGGAACAAGGGCTTGGAGAGCCTGGAGGCGGCCTCCGGGAAGTACAAGGGCACCCGACTGACCCCGGCCTCCTACGCGGACCTTCGGGCCAACGACCCCCACGCCCTGATCATCGCCCATGTCATGAACGAGGAGGAGATCCGCCTCTGCCTGAGCCACCCCGAGTGCGCGGTGGCCTCCGACGGGGTCCTGCACCAGGGCCAGGGCCACCCCCGGGCCGCGGGCACCTTCCCCCGGGCCCTCCGATGGCTCCGGGAGGCGGGGCTCTCCTGGCCCGAGGCGGTGCGCCACGCAACCAGCCTCCCGGCCTCCATGGCCTTCCTTCCCTCGGGGGTCCTGTCCGAAGGCGCCCCGGCGGACCTGGTCCTCTTCTCCCCGGACCGCCTTAAGGACAAGGCCACCTTCCAGGACCAGCTGGCCCCGCCGGAGGGGATCGAGTACGTGATCGTGAACGGCAAGGTCGCGCTGGAAAAGGGCGAGATCACCCGCCCCGCGGTGGGCCGCCTTCTCACCCGGCCCCCGGTCAAATAAGCGAAGGAAAGGAACGAACCCATGGACTACAAATCCCTGCTGCCCGAGTTGGACGCCGTCATCGACAAGCTGGCGCCCCGGGCGATCGCTCTGAGCGACGCCATGGCCGCGGACCCGGAGATCTCCGAACAGGAGGTCCGGTCCAGCAAGGCCCACGCGGACTTCCTGAGATCCGCCGGATTCGAGGTGGAGCATCCCTTCTTCGGGATCCCCACGGCCTACAACGCCACGATCTCCGGAGGCGCACCCGGAGGCAAGGTGGCCCTCCTGGCGGAGTACGACGCCCTGCCGGAGATCGGCCACGCCTGCGGCCACAACGTACACGGGGCCATGTCCCTCCTGGCCGGGGCCGCCCTGGCGCCCCTCATGAAAACCGTCGGGGGCGAGCTCTGGGTGACGGGCACCCCCGCGGAGGAGTCGAACGGGGCAAAGATCCCCATGTCCGCGAAGGGCCTGTTCGACGACCGGGACCTGGCCCTGATGATCCATTCGGGAGGGGGGAAATCCTACGTCCGCTACCGCTGTCTGGCCATGGACTCCTTCGAGTTCCGCTTCAAGGGCAAGGCCGCCCACGCCGCCGCGACCCCGTGGGAGGGGCGGAACGCCCTGAACGGGGCCCAGCTCTTCTTCCACGCCCTGGACATGCTGCGCCAGCACGTCCGCCCGGACGTCCGGATCCACGGGATCTACACCCAGGGCGGAGCCGCCTGCAACATCGTGCCCGAGGCCGCGACGGTCCGGTTCTACTTCCGTGCCGCCCGCCGGGCCTACCTGAACGAGGTGGTCAAGAACGTCCTGGAAGCGGCCCAGGGCTGCGCCCGGGCCACCCAGACCGAGGTGGAGTGGAGCAACTTCGAGCTCTCCTTCGACGAGATGCGGCCCAACGACGCCGCGGAGACCATGATGGAGGAGGTCTTCACCGAGGTCGGGGCCCCCTTCGGGCCCTGCCCGGGGCCCCAGGGCTCTTCGGACGTAGGGAACGTGTCCATGCGCTGCCCCGCCCTCCAACCTACCCTGTCCATCGTCGACAAGCCCTACGCCTGGCACACCCGGGAGTTCGCGGCCTCCGTCACCGGGCCCCTCGCCTACGAAGCCTTGGTCAAGGGGGCCCGCATCCTGGCCCGGGCCAGTCTCCGCGCCCTTTTGGATCCGGACCTTCGCGCCCGGATGCGCGCCGACTTCGAAGCCGAGAGGAACCGCCATGACTAGATCCGAACGCGCCCGGGAGCTCCACGCCTCGGGCTCCAACTGCGCCCAGTCGGTCCTGGTCGCCTTCGCCGGGGACCTGGGGGTGGACCCGAAGCAGGCCCACCGCCTGGCCACCACCCTGGGGGCCGGACTGGGACGCCGCCAGCTCCTATGCGGGGCGATCAACGGGGGGGCCCTGGCCCTGGGGGCGGCCTTCGGCAACGAGGAAGGCTCCGACCTGGCCACGAAGGAACTGTGCTACGAGATCGTCCGGGACTACCTGCGCCGGGTGGAGGAGATCGCCCCCTCCACGGAGTGCCGGGCCCTCCTGGGGGTGGACATCTCCACCGCCGAGGGCCGGGAGGAATCCAAGCGCCTGGGCCTGACCGCCAAGGTCTGCGACCCCCTGATCGGGAAATGCGCGGACATCGTGGAGGCGATTTTGAAAGAACGAGCGAAATCCATCCCCTGAGACGGATAGCCCGTCCCGGATCGCGGAGTTCGGAGCCCAGGCTGACGAGAGCGATGCCCCGGATAGCGGAGATCGGCGCCCCGGACGGCGGGAGCGATGCCCCGGCCGGCGGGAACGGCGCCCCGGCCGGTTGACCGCCGGCGCCCGCCTCGGCTCCGTCCCGGAAGCCAAGGAGGTTCGCATGGCCCTATCCTTGTCGACCGAAGATGGTTTCTCCGGCCCTCCCTGGGTCCGGTACCGCCGCCTCATCGACCTGGAAGGCGTCCCGCCGGACGCCCCGGAAGCCCGGGCCGCTCTGGACGAAGTCCTCGCCGCGCCGGAGGTCCGGGCCCTGCTCTCCGACGTCGCCTCCTGGCCCGGCACCGTCCTGGCCGGCCACCGCAGCCCCTCCCAGACCTTCCACTCCCTGGGCTTCCTGGCGGAACTCCTGGCCGGGTCGGGATTGCCGAACGGTCCGGAAGCGGCCGAGCCGGGAGGTGCGGGGCGAACCGGGGACAGCAACCCCCGCGGATCGGTCGACGGCCCCGCGGCCCTCGGCGCCGCGATCGCCCGCATCCGGGAGCGGACGGACGCCGACGGTATACCCCGCCTTCCCATGACCTACCCCGCCCACTTCGGGGGCCCCGGGACGGAAACCTGGTGCTGGGCCCTCTGCGACGCCCCCATCCTCCTCCGCGCCCGGGTCCGGTTCGGGGGCGCCTCGGAACCCCTCGTCCGCCGGGGAATCCGAACCCTGGCGGCCATGGCCGAACCCTTCGGCTGGCCCTGCCGGGTCGCCCCGGAGCTGGGCTCCTTCCGGGGGCCCGGCAAGAAGTCCGACCCCTGCCCCTTCGCGACACTTATTATGCTGGAGCTGTTGGCGGCCCTCCGGGAAGAGGCCCCGGGGGATCCCGAGGCCGAGGCCCTGGCGGAGGGCACCCAGGCGGCCGCCGGCGTGGAAGCCCTTCTGGACTGCTGGGAGCGGAGCGAGTCACGGCACCCCTACATGTTCTTCATGGGCACGGACTTCCGGAAGCTCAAGGCCCCGGGGCTCTGGTACGACATCCTCCACGTGGCGGACGTCCTCTCACGGTTCCCCAAAGCGCGCGGAGATCCCCGGTTCCGGGACATGCTCTCGGTCGTCCGGTCCAAGGCCCGGCCCGACGGAGCCTTCGTGCCCGAATCCGTCTACCAGCCCTACAAGGCCTGGGACTTCGGACAGAAGAAGGAAGCCTCCCCGTGGATAGGCCTGGTGGTCGAACGGATCGAAGCCCGGGCGGCCGCGCGGGGGTGACCGAGCCGGACGGATCAAGGGCTCCCGGAATCCACCATCATGGGGGTGCCGGATCCGGAGGTCAGGGCCCGCTCCGCAGCCAAAGCGTCCCGCCGCATGGACACGACGGACGAGGCCAGGACCGCCGCGATGATGATCGCCCCCCCGATGATGGAGTTGGGCCCGGGGGCCTCCCCGGTGGCCAGGAAGACCCAGACGGGGTTGGCGATGGGCTCGATGGCGGCCACCAGGATCCCCTGGATAGCCGTGACCCGCTTGATCCCGAAGGAGAGGAAGACCGCGGCCAGGCCCACCTGGAAGACCCCCAGGGTGACGATCGCCGCCCCGGAGGCCCAGGTCACCTTGGGCGCCGGAAGGAAGCAGGCCCAGACCAGGGCGATCACCGCGGTGAAGCCGTGGGCCAGGAGGTTGGACTCCAGGGGGGAACCGTCCTTCTGCATCCGCAGGAAGACGTAGTACATGGCGAAGGTCACCCCCGAGGCCACCCCCGCCAGGTCCCCCAGGAGGCTTCCGCCTCCGAGGTCGCCCAGGAAGAATAGGACCATCCCCGCCGCCACGGCCAGGAAGGCCGCGAAGTGCTCCAGCCGGGGCTTCTCCTTGAGCAGGAAGATCCCCAGGATCGCCGTATAGATGGGCGCCCCGTACTGCAGGAGGATGGCGTTGGCCGAGGTGGTGGCCTTGTTCGCGTACACGAATAGCAGCATCGTGGCCGCGCTGGACAGGCCCGCCCCGAGCTGGGGGAACGAGAAGGTGATCCGGGGCTTGCGGATCCAGGCCAGGAGGAAGAGGCCCGCGATGGCCGAGCGGGTCCCGGCGATGGCCATGGGGTTCCAGTCGATGATCTTGATGAACAGCCCCGCCAGGCTCCACAGGAGGGCGCAGACCGCCAGGGCCGCCAGGCCGAGGGTCTGGTCGCGGGAGGATGCCGATGTACGCATGGCCCGGATGGTATCCCGAAATCCGGGGAAAGGCTAGGCCGGGAACCGGCCCGGTCCCGTGCACGGAAATCGGCTCGTCCGCAAGGCCGGGCCCGGGGTACGGGACGCACTTTTTTCCTTCCGCGGTTGCATCTTTCCCGGCGCCGTGCAAAGATCGGATCTCGAGCCGAGCCGGAACGGGGCGCCCGACACGGGCGACCCGCATCCTTCGGCCGGGAGGCCCCGTGTTCCAGCCCGTCCAGGTCATCTTCGCCCCCACGTCCCGGTGCAACCTCGCGTGCTCCCATTGCCGCGTCCGGCGCGGTCCCGAGGAGCTCTCCGCCCGGTCGGCCTCGGCCTTCCTGGAGCGCTGCGCCCGGGGCGGGATCGAGCGCGTCGGGTTCAGCGGGGGGGAGCCCTTCCTCCGGCCCGACTTCCTCGCCGAGGTTTCCAGGACCGCGGTAACCGCGGGCCTCTACTTCGACCGGCTGATGACCAACGGCGACTGGTTCGCGGATTCGGAAGACCTGGAGCGGACCCTCTCCGCCCTGTACGAGGCGGGATTCGACGGAACCTTCGGCGTGAGCGCGGACGCCTATCACCGCCAGGATCCCGAGCGCCTGGCGGTCTTCCTCTCCGCGGTCTTCCGGATCTGGGGCCGGAAGGACTGCGCCGAGATCCTCTCGGTCCGGTCTTCGGACGAAGGGGCCTGGCTCGAGGGCCTGCGCGTCCTGGCGGAGCGCCTGGGCGGCCGCCTGGTCCCCCGGACCGGGGAGCCCCGGGGGATCGCGGACGCGTCTCCCCGCCGGGAGGACGCCGCCGCCGGGGAGGTCCTGGACATCCCGATCCTGCGGTTCCCCCGCTCCGCCGCGGGGACCGAGGACGGCTGGGGCTCGGACCGCTGGTTCCGGGAGGACTACTGCGAGGGTCCGGGCAACGTCTTCTACGTCCACCCCGACGGCTCCGTGGCCGTCTGCTGCGGCTTCGCCAACGAGAATCCCTCCCTGATCGTCGGGAACATCCGGGACGACGACTACGACAGCCTCATGGAATCCGCCCGGGGAAACCCCCACGTGCGCCTCTGCTACGAGACGGGCCTGGACGCCCGCCGACGGGAGCTGGAGGCCGCGGGGGTGAAGTTCCCGGGCATGACCGACGACATCTGCTTCTTCTGTGACTACCTTTACAGGAACAAGCTGATCGGGGATTGAAGGGAGCAACGGGCCGTTCGACGCGCCGCCCTTCGGCGTAGGCGCATGCTCAGGGGCACGCTCCTCCCTTGGCGCAGGCAGACCCGTCTCCCGGAGCCTTCACAAGCTTCGTAACAGTATTTCCGAGCTGCTCCGCGTACACCGGATCCGGGGCTTGATCAATAACCCCGTATAGATTATATATTCTGTAATCATTCCCGACCATCCGGCGGAACGCCCCCGACCCGCGGCACGAGGGGCCACCGCGGAGGAACCATGTCCCGCGTCCGCAAACCCAGGGGAAAGATTGTCCGAGCCCTGGGAACCAACATCTTCGGTAATCCGAAATTCGACCGCCTCCTGGAGCGCAAGCCCCATCCGCCGGGCAAGCCCCCCCGCTGGTCGTCCCGGCGCGCCTCGGAATACGGGGAGCAGCTCCGGGAGACCCGGAAGTACCGCGTGGCCTACGGCCTGGGGCGCCGCCAGCTGAAGACTCTCTACGAGAAGGCCCGGCGCGCCGGGGGGTCCACCAGCGACACCCTCCTGGTCTACCTGGAGGCCCGGCTCTCCAACGTGGTCTTCCGGCTGGGCTGGGCCGTGTCCCGGGCCCAGGCCCGGCAACTCGTAAGCCACGGCCATATAGCGGTCAAGGGCCGAATCCTGGACATACCGAGCGCGGTACTGCGCCCGGGGGATTTCCTGGAGCTTCGGGCTCCGGAAGCCCTGGCCGAATCCGCGCGGCGGCTCGCTCGGGAACAAGCCCCGCGGCTTCCTTCCTGGCTGGCCCGGGAGGGCGGCGGCTTGGCGGCTCGGGTCCTGTCCGCTCCCGCCCCGGAGGAAGCCTCGGTTCCCGGTCGCATCGGCAAGGTCGTGGAGTTTTTCGCCCGGTAGGGCTCTCGGAACGGCCGTGAGGGCGGGAACCCGGGCCGGACGAAAATAGGTTCTTCTATCGATAAACTTTTACCGGAAATATTCACGATCGGCCCGGTTTTTCTCGGCCTCCGCGATATAGTATTCACCGTGCGCCCCGTAGGGGGGCACGTAATAACTCGCCTGCCCAAGGGGAGTGCCATGAAACGTATTGTGCTAGTGCTGACCGCCGCGGCGTTCTGCGCGCGGCTGCCCGGGCTATACGCCCAGGGCTTTTCCGAACCGGACGAACAATCCGTACTGCAGAAGGCCCGGGACAAGTACGGCCGAGCCGAGGAGCCCTCGGCACCCTCGAACGCTCCCGACCGGTCGAACGCCGAGGAATCCGGCCTGCCCTATTCCCCCTTCGTCCTCTCCTTCGTCCCCGGAATCCAGTTCCCGCCCTTCGGCCTGTATGACACCTCCGCCGCCTTCGGGTGGATCGGATCCGGGGTCGGGAACGTCGAGGGTATCCAGGCTTCCGGGGTCTTCAACCTTTCCCGGAACGTGGAGGGTTTCCAAGGCGCGGGGGTCTTCAACATCTCCCGGGACGTGGAGGGTTTCCAGGGCGCGGGGGTCTTCAACATCGCCCGGGACGTGGACGGCTTCCAGGGCGCGGGGGTCTTCAACATCGCCCGGAAGGTGGAGGGCTTCCAGGCCGCGGGGACCTTCAACATCGCGGACACCGTGGACGGGGGCATGATCTCCGGCGTCTTCAACGCCGCGAAGCGCGTCTCCGGCCCCATGATCGGGCTCGTGAACGTCGCGGACCGGCTGGACGGTGTCGCCCTGGGCCTGGTCAACATCATCGGCAACGGGGTCAACGAGATCGGCCTCTCCTACATACCCTCCGAGGACATGACCTACCTGTCCTACCGGACCGGCACCGCCTCCCTGTATGCGGTGTACTACGGGGGCCTCGGATCCGAGGATTGGTTCATGGATGCCGATTCCTTGATCGCGGGCCTGGGCTTGGGCCACCGGATCCGCGTCGGAGAGGGGGGGCTGGATGTTGAGGTCTCCGCGGAGCAGGAGCTCTATGCGGACCGGCGCTCGGCCCTTTCGGCCGCGGCGGAGGCGGAGGACGAGAGGGCGTTCTGGAACCTCCTCCGGCCCTATCCCTCGGTCCGGGCGGCCTTGAATATCCCGGTCCTCGGCATCAAGGCCGTCCTGGGTATCGAGGCGGACTTCGACGTGCCGTCCTGGGGCTCCTACGTCCCCGACCGCCTCAAGACTTCGTCCTTTAGCCCGGGCGGTTGGAGCGGGGAACTCTGGGGTCTGGAGTTCACCGCCTGGCCCAAGGTATATTTCGGGCTGAGCTTCTGATTCGACCAGGGGAGGGTCTTGCCATGAAACGCCTTCTGTTGATAACCGCCTGTCTGCTTTCCGCCGCCGCGGCCGCCGCCCAGTCCCTCTTCGGGGAGATCGAATATGTGGAGGGAACCGTGACCTTGAGCCGGGGCGGGAAGAGCCTGGGGGACCTCAACATAGGCGACGAGGTCCAGGTGGATGATTTCATCAAGACCGGTCCCGACGGTACGGCGGTCATCGCCCTGAACAGGGCTACCGGAATGCGGGGGACCCTCTCCATCAAGTCCCGGTCGGCGGTCTACGTCCGCATGACCCAGGATTCCTCGGGCCCCAAGACCACTCTGGAGCTGGTGGCCGGTCAGCTCGGATCCAAGGTGGCCAAGCTATCCGGCTCCCCCACCCTCCAGGTCAAGACCGATACCGCGGCCATGGGAGTCCGGGGCACCGTCTTCGGAGTCTCCACCTCGGTTTCCGGAAACGTGGTCATCTACTGCACCGAAGGGGCCGTGGAAACCACGGACGGCGATTCTACGATCCAGGTCCCCGCGGGGAAGGCGGTGGAAAAACGGCCGGCCGAGCGGCTCCGGATGCTCCCGGTGGCGGTCTCGAACCCGGACGAGTTCGCCAAGAGATGGATCGCCGACGAGATCGAAGCCTTCCGGGCCAATCCCGCCCGGGTCGTGGCCTTTTACGAGAAGCGCTACGCGGACCTGAGCGGCCGCTTCACGGCGGCCTTGGACGAATTGCAGAGAAAGGCCGCCCTGCGCAAGTGGATCGAGGAGGACAAGGCGGGCACAAGGATCAATCCCCGCTCCCCGGACACCCTCCGGGAAAAGAAGGAGCTGATCCAGAGCTTCCTGGAGCTCCGCAAGATCCTCTTCCTGTTCGAGCGCATCTACTACCGCCTGGACGAGGCGGGGGACCTGGTTTCCGGGACCCCCGGGGAGCGGGCGGAGATTCGGCCCGGCTTGACGGTGGGCGCCTTCCTGAAACAGTTCCGGGACGAGCGGGAACGATTGGCCAAGATGATGGCCTTCTTCCGGTACGCGGAACGGCTCTATTCCTTGCGCAACGAGGGCGGGGCGGGCTTCCCGGGCCTGGGCGGGGACGACGACGACTTCTTCGGCTCCTCGGACTTCTAGCATGACGACCGTCATCTCACTGGGCGGCTCCATCGTCGCCCCGGACAAGCCCGACGTAGGGTTCCTTAAGGAATTTCTGGCCCTGTCCATCTCCTGGCTCGAGGGCGATCCCGAGCGGCGCTTGATCCTGGTGGTGGGCGGCGGCGGACCCGCCCGGGAATGGCAGAAGGCCTACCGGGAGGCGTCCCTGCGCGCCGAGCCGGAGGCCCAGGACTGGGTCGGGATCATGGCCACCCGCCTGAACGCCCAGCTGGTGAAGGCCCTGTTCGGGGAGCTCTGCCCCCGGGAGGTCGTGATCGACCCCACCGCGGTGGGGGTCTTTCCCGGACGGGTCCTGGTCGCGGCGGGCTGGAAACCGGGCTTCTCCACGGATTATGATTCCGTGCTCCTGGCGGAGCTCTTCGGGGCCGGCACGATCGTCAACCTCTCCAACATCGAGAAGGTCTACACCGCGGATCCGAAGCGGGACCCCTCGGCAAGGCCGATCGACTCGATCGGCTGGAAGGATTTCCGGGCGATGGTGGGAGACGAGTGGGTGCCCGGGAAGAATACACCCTTCGATCCCGTGGCCAGCCGAAAGGCCCAGGAACTGGGTCTTCGGGTAATCTGCGCCGCGGGCCGCGACCTTCCCAACCTGAAGGCCATCCTGGAAGGACGGCCGTTCAAGGGCACCCTGATCGGGGCCTAATGCTCCGGGCCTAATGGTCCGGGTCTGGCGGTCCCGAGCTCGACGTAGAGGCTTCCCGCATTTTCATCCGCGGCGACGGCTTCGAACCTCCAGAGTCCGGGCGCGTGCTCGAAGGTTTTCCGCTCGCTCACGGAGTCTGCGCCCCGGATCAGGGCAGGGCATCGAGGGAAGCTCGAATCCTGGCCGCGTACTCCCGGTATTTCCGGGCATCCTCGGGGCGCTCCAGCTCCGCCGCCAGGGCCTCCAGCGCCTCGGCGCAGCGCAGGGCGTCCGACGCGGAGTCGAGGCTCACGAACACGTCGAAGGCGCGGCGATAGTACTGGAAGGCATCCCCCCTCGATCCCTGGCCCCGGGACAGGACGGCCAGGGCCTCCAGGTCCGCGGCGATCCCGGCGGAATTCTCCGCCTTGCGGTCCGCCTCCAGGGCCTGACGGAGCAGGTCCAGCGCGGCCTGGGAGTTACCCCGCTTGTGGGCGATGTTCCCCAGCAGGAAGAGGTTGGCCCCGTACTCGGCCAGGCGCTTGAGCCTCTGGTTGATCCCCCCGGCTCGCCGGAGGTCGGCTTCCGCGGCATCCCACTCTCCCCGGTCCCGGTACACCACGGCGCGGTCGTGGAGGAGGACCGCCAGGGTCCGCTCATCCCGGGCGGCCAGGGGGACGGCCTCCTGGAAGGCGTCCATCGCCGCGGCCGCCTCGCCCCGGGCATAGAGAGCTTCCCCCAGGTTTGCCAGGGAAAGGGCCCGGAAGGAGGGATTCCTCAGGGGGCCGGCGTAATCCAGGGCTTCCCGGAAGGTCGCCTCCGCGTCGTCCCCTCGGCCCGCGGCCAGGTAGACCCGGCCGATGGAGTTCATCGAGAGGACGACGCCCTCCGTGTTGTCCACCGCCCGATTCTCCCTCAAGGACTCCTCGTAGAAGCGCAGGGCCGAGGCGTAGTCCCGCTTGGCCAGGAAGCCGTCCCCGAGCTTGGAATACTCGGCGGCCTGGTTTTTCCGGGCCACGACCTCCGCCACGGGCTTGGGCGCCGTGGAACAGGCCGAAAGGGCGGCCGCGGCGAAGGCCGCCGGGACCAGGAACCATACGGCGGCCGAAGGGCCCCCGCGGGGGGCCCGACGCTCGATCGAGGCAAGGATCCCGCTCATTGGAAATCCCCCTCCCGCATGCTGCGGTAGAGCGACTGCTGCTCTTGGCGCTCCGGGATACCCTTGCGGAGCAAGGGGTTGTTCTTCAGGCCTTCCAGGACGTCCTGGGTCTTCTGCAGGGTGGTCTTGCCCTCCTCCAGCAGGGACGCGATCTTGGGCATCTCGGAGCTCAGGGAGCCCATGATCTCCCGCAGACTCTTTATGCTGCGCTCCACGTCCCCCATCATGCCCAGAACCTTGTTGTACAGGGCGTTGTTGTCGTCCAGGAAGGTCTTGAGGGAACCCTTGGGATCCAGAAGCTTGGGCACCAGACCCGTGGGATCCTCCATCTCCTTGGCGGCCCGGGCCAGGCTGGCGGACACGGCGTTCACGGACTCCAGGATGCCCTGGAGCTCCGTGAGCAGTGCGCCCGTCCGGCCCTCCACATCCTCGATCAGGTTCGAGGCTCCCTCGACGGCCCGGGGGAGTTCCGCGGCGGCCTTGGACACGTCCCCGACGATGGAACCCAGGGGGCCGGAGCTCTGTCCGGCCAGGGCCCGGTTCACCTCGGTCAGGGTGCGGTTCACGGTGACCAGGGTGCGGCTGGCGTTCTCCAGAAGCGGGTTCAAGCCCGCGATCAGGCGGGAGATGGTGTCGTCCCGGGGAGGGATCTCCGCCAGGTCCTGTTCGATGACCGCCTGGCCTTCCGGGGAATCCGCGGAGGGTATGTAGGAGCCCTCCGCGAGCACCTCCTCCCCCCTGCCGGGGTGGAAGAGGAGCTGGCTCCCCAGGCCGATGGGGGATACCGAGAGTTCCAGGAGGGAATGCTGGCGGACCTTGGGATAGTAGGTGTCGTAGATATCGAAGACCACGTCCACCTGGTTTTCCTGGGTAAGGGTGATCTTCTTGATCTTGCCGATCTGGAAGCCCCGCATGAGAATGGGCGTTCCCGGGGGTATGCCCGTGCCGGAGGAGAACCGGGACTTGAACTCGTAGTTCTTGGCGAACCAGCGCTGGTTGGCCCCCAACAGGATCACGATAGCGCAGAGGAGCCCCAGGGCCGCCAGGACGAAGAGACCCACGATGCGGTCTGCGTGCTTGATGCGGAACTTCATGTACCCCTCTCCCCCTCCGCCGCGCCGCCGGCGGACTTCCCGGTCTCGGGAGGCTCCGGATCGGACAGAACCACGGTGCCCGCGGATTCCTCGGCGCCTCGGGAGCGCATCCCCCGGGCCCCCCGGGCGCGGAGCCTCGCGACCAGACCCGCCGTCTCGGGAACCTCGCTTGCGACGACCTCGTCGTAGGGACCCGCGGCGGCAAGCCGGCCGTCCCGTACGATGACGAGCCGGTCGGCGATCCGGTGCACCCAGCCCATGTCGTTGGTCACCAGGAGGATGGACTTCCCCGCGTCCCGCAGGGAATCCAGCACCTCCTGGACCCTCTCCTTGGCGTCCTCGTCCAAGCCCGAGGCGGGTTCGTCCAGGAAGACCAGCTCGGGATCCAGGACCAAGGCCCGGGCGATGGAAATCAGCTTCTGCTCCCCCGCGGACAGGTCCGCCGGACGGAAGGCCAGACCCTCGACGTAGCCCAGGCGCTCGGCCGTCGTGCGGACACGCTCGGCGACCTCGCTCTCGCCCATCCAGGGCTTATGGATCCGGAGGGGAAGGGCGATGTTGAAGAAGATCGTCTGGTTCGCCCAAAGGGCCGCATCCTGGAACACGAAGGAGGTGCGGCTCCGGAAGTACCGCTCCTCGTCCTCCGAGAAGGAGGCCAGGGAGCTTCCCCGGAAGAGTACCGCCCCGGAATCGGGAACCACAAGCCCCGCGGCGGTCTTGAGCAGGGCGCTCTTGCCGCTCCCCGCGGAGCCCAGGACCGCGGTGGTCACCCCCTCCGTGAAGGCGACGGAGACATCCCTCAGGATCTCGAACCCTCCGGATACCGTGGTTACGGAGCGGAGCTCTATGACCGGGTTCGACGCTTCCTGGCCCATCCGAGCCTCACGCGTACTGCATCAGGGTTATGACCACGTCCGCGAGGATGCAGAGCATGAAGCTCTGGCTCACGGCCCGAATCCCGGCGACGGGGATTTCCGTGGAAGCCCGGTTGACGGAGAAGCCTTGGAAGGAGGCGACCAGAGAGATGATCGTCCCGAAGACCACGGCCTTGCCCAAACCCGAAAGAATGTCCGTCACGGTCAGGGTCGTCAGGAGGTTTTGGAAATACTCCTGAAACCCCACGGGACGCACCACCTGGACGACCAGGAAGGACCCCAAGAGCCCGAAAATGTTGAAATAGATCGTCAGCACGATCAGGGACACCACCATCCCCAGGAACCGTGGAACCACCAGGAAGGAGATCGGGTTCACCCCCACGGAAAGGTACGCCTCGATCTCGTGGTTCACCACCATGGTTCCCAGCTCCGTCGCTATCGCGGTGCCGGACCGGGCGATCACCACGAAGGCCGTGAGGAGGGGGCCGAGTTCCCGGGTGATCACGATGATCAGGATGGTATAGAGAAGCTGGCTCTGGCCGAACTGGGGCAACAGGGAGGTCCCGATCACGATGATCGCAGCCCCGATGCCCAGGGACATGACCGCGTTGATCCGGAGGGCTTCGAAGCCCGTGAAGAGGATCTGCATCACCAGGACCTTGTAGCCCACCTGGCTTTTTCGAAAGAACCGGGCGGTCTCCCGGAGCACCTTCACGAAGAAACCCAGGCCGTAGAGGAAGGAGTCGAATCTCGTCCGTACCGCTTTGCCGATTGCGTCGATCATCCGGGGTGTCCTGGATACAGTATGGAGCAGGACGGCCTCCGAATCAATGCGGTCCGGCGTCGGACTTGGAACCGAGGGAGGGACAGGATCTACAGGATGAAGAAAGGATGAACAGTATCAGCAGGAAAATGTAAAACCCGGGACGCTCATCCTGTGAATCCGTCCAAATCCTGTCCATCTTGTCCGTTTTCTCCGGGAACCTTCATTTCCAGGTGGAGATGTACTTGAAGGATGTCGTCGGGACGGACGGGGAGGACTCGAGCCGCGACCATCCTCCCGGCAATCCAAGGGCACGGGCGGCCGCCTCGAAGTGCCGCATCGCGATCCCCGCATCCAGGTCCTGCAGGAGGATGCCCGGGATCGCCCGGCTGTAGAGTCGATCCTCGTCCAGGAAGAGGTGGAAGACGGGGGCTCCCGCGGATCCGCCTTGCAAGATTCGCCAGGGCTGCTTGTTCGAGGCGGACGGCCCGATCCGAACACACTCCAGGACCTCCGCCCAGGGGCCGGCCTTGTCGGGCGAGAGCGGCCGGTCGAAGCGGCCGTCGAAGAAGAGGGTCTCGAAGGGTTTCCGACGGGAGGATCCCGCGGAGCCCCGGATGACCCGCTCCATCAGGGTCCGCCTTCCCTGGGCGGGCCGCCCCACCGGGGTGGCCGCGGGCACCACCTCGCCGGGTTCCAGGCCCAGGACCCGGGAGGCGGCTCCTCGGTCGAAGAAGCCCCCCAGCCAGCAGGTTCCCAGGCCCCGGGCCGTCGCGGCCAGGATGACGCCCTCCAGGCAGTACCCGAAGTCCACGAAGGAGAAGGGCCCCGGTTTGACCGCTCCCGCGATATAGGCGGGGGCGCCCCGGATCACCCC
>Ga0067045_1002767_pt1 | contig 47252 bp, 50 predicted proteins | sample TerdegcTABiofilm_FD_59184 | JGI IMG/M metagenome (GOLD analysis project Ga0067045, IMG submission 59184) | Combined Assembly of (Gp0054472, Gp0054536) Wastewater bioreactor microbial communities from Singapore -Terephthalate degrading...
TCTCCTCAGGAATTTGAGGAGGCTTATTACAAGAAGTTAGTGAGTGTAGTAGCATAACCTCTACAAACTTAGGGCATAATATTTGTCTTGAAAAATGGGGTGCAGTACAGTCTTATATCTTGGTGTTGTTAAAAAAGACACTACCCCTAGAACGCGCTCGTGCCGCATCGCATCGATTCAATGACTAAAGCTTTAGAAGTAAAGGATCGTGCGTAAGATCGAAAAGAGGATAGTCATAAAACCATAAAAGTACGTATTAAAGATTATAATTGACGATATATTGTTGGTTGATTTATCATGAACCTATGATTGCTGGAAATCCTATATTAGGATGTTAGGATAACTAGAAGGAGTTATCATGCCTATCAAATTGAATAAAATAAGTAAACCCAATGTAGCAGATATGGTAATCGAGCAGATTATAGAATTGATTTTAAGCGGCAAGTTGAAACTAGGAGACAAGCTTCCCACAGAAATGGATTTGGCAAACCAGGTAGGGGTTGGAAGAAACTCTGTGCGAGAAGCCATGAAAGTTTTACAAGTATTGGGAATTATTGAAAGGAGGCAGGGAGATGGAAGCTATATAGCTACGGAGTTTTCCCTTCCCTACGATTCTTTGCTGTTGACTTTGCTTGGGAAAATTGCTAGTCCGAATGAACTTGTTGAACTAAGGCGTATGATGGAAGTAGGAATAGCTGATTTAGTAGTGGAGAAGGTGGAAGATCAAGATATCGTGAAGCTAGAGAGTGCGATTAAAAAGTTAAAAAGCTTTACGAAAATGCAAGATCTATCTGCAGAGGAGGTAATGCGGGCTGATCTTAATTTCCATACTATCTTCTTGGAAATCACTGGAAATAACGCAATTATCGAATTAGGAAGATTGATCATGCGCCTTTTTCAGCCATCGATGACAGAGCATCTGTCCTCGTTGGAAGGTATAAACAGGGCTGTCAGAGATCACACGGCTATTTGTGCCGCTTTAAAACAGAGGGATAGAGAAAAGTTAAGGAATACCATCGTTCGTTCGTTCGACGTTTGGAAAGATTTTATTAAAATACAATTATTTGAGAGTACCATTAACGGTTAGCAGCTTAAGTCCTTTTAGCAATTCTGAATGAACGGACACTATCGCTGTTTCTTCTATCAGTTCCGCTGTATCGAATGCTGATGCAGAATCCTTTGCCCAAGTAATCAGTCCGTGATCTCTGAGAAGGATTGCGTTTCCAGTAAAAGACGGTCGCTGAATAATTTCTTTTACTCTTTCTGCGAGTTCAGAAGTTCCGGGATCCGCGTATTCGGCTATTAGAACTTGTCCTATTTTAATTCTAGCTTGTGAGGTAGGTAAAAGGAATGGTTCCTTCAGTACCGCAAAGATGGTGGCATACGGAGGGTGTATGTGAAAAACGGCATTCGCATAAGGGCAGCACTTATACACAGCAATGTGGAGGTTCCATTCTTTAGATGGGAGGAAACCTTCTGGACCTTCAATTTTTTTCCCGCTCATGTCTATGCACACTAGTTTATTTGCCCGTACGTCCCGCAATGACACACCTGTGGGGGTAATTAACAGCTTCTCTTCTCCTGGAATCCGAACGCTGATATTACCGCCCGCTGCTCGCACCAGATAACGTTCATAGGCTAGATGAGAATAATATTCTACTTCCTTTGCTAATTTACGAGATAATGAAAGCATCTTCATTTTGCTACCCCAATTTTGATTGTTGCGAGTTCCGCCGCTGTCCGTATAGCAGCATACATGTTTCTATAATTTGCTTTATTCTGTCCTGCGATATCAAAAGCAGTTCCATGTCCAACAGAAGTTCGTATAATTGGAAGACCAAGAATGAACGTTACTACTTCCCCAAAGCCAATTAATTTCATCGCCATATTCGCTTGATCATGAAACAAACTGATTACTGCATCGAACTCCCCTTCTTTCGCCCGAATGAAAATAGTATCTGAGGGAATGGGTCCTAACACTTTGGCACTTGTCAAATGTTGATTCGCCCATTCGATAGCAGGTAAAATCTGCTCAATTTCCTCTCTACCGAAGAGTCCATTTTCTCCCGCATGAGGATTGAGGGCAGATATAGCTATAACAGGCTTCCTCCCTTGAGTGAATAGGGACAAAGACCCTGCGACCAGTTCCAACGCGTCGATTAAAAATTCGTAAGTGACTTTTTTGATTGCATCCCTAAGCGAAAGATGATTTGTAAGCATATAACACCGGATAGGTCCAAAAAGAAGGAGCATGCCCCACTTTTTTGCTTTACAGAATTCTCCAAAGAGTTGAGTTTGTCCCTCATACAGATACCCAGCTAAACGCATAGCCTCCTTGTTCACTGGTGCAGAACATATTGCATCAATTTTCCCTTCCAGGGCGAGCTTAGCAGCTATCATACTCTGTTGTACCGAAGCTTCACCAAAAGTAGCATCTACTTTACCATACTCTATAGGCAAGGTTATTCGCGATTTAACAGGGAGGATTTCTATTATATTTCTTATTCCTTTACATTCTTCCGGCCCTTTTACCTCTTTAAAAGCAAGATTTACTCCTACGAGCTTAAGAGTTTCCTCCACAATCAAAGGATCTCCAATTAGGAGAGGGAGGCAAAGCTCATGTAATGTACCATCTGCGATCGATTTTATGGTGATTTCTGGGCCGATTCCCGCAGCATCGCCAAGTGTGATTCCCACGATAGGTTTCTTTTTCATGTTCTCTCTCCTTTACTTCTGAGAGTTTCGACTAGAGAAGTTAGAATACTTGTTTCTCCCACAGAGCCCCCTTTTGTTAGAATAAGTGGTAAAGCCTTTTGTGTCTTTGTAATTGGTTTTGAAATCGCTATTACATAGGAAAAAAGTCCAATAATTTCCATATTGTATATTTTTAGTTTTTTACAGATATAATAAGCTGTTTCGCCACCTACAATGATTACATAATCCCATTTTTCTAACATAATTCGTTCCACTACCCAATCTGTGAATAGCTTTGTAATCGATTCGTCTTTTGAAGATTTTATTTCCTCTGGCTGCACATATACGCATAAAATATCATGTTCTATCGTCCCGGCACTCGACGAAGATTTTTCTAATTTTTTGGTAGAGAAGGGGATAGGCTGTATATGTAGGGTTTGATTTAAGTGTTCGATTTGCCGTTGGGAGGCTATGTGAGTAGATCCACACGCAATGAGGATACGTTTAGAAGAAATTGAAGGAAATTGCCATATTATTGGGCGATAGGCTTTTTTTTTGCAGACAGATTTTGTCAATGATTCCATCAATCCAATAGATCCTACATACAAAATAGGGCACTGATAGGATCTGATGTGATTTATTATCTGATCAATTTCTTCCTGTGTCTCAGCATCGAACACCAGTACAAATTTTCTTTTAAAAGAACTATGGGATTTGAAAAATTGGTTAAGTTCTTCCACACTTCCTCTTGAAAATAAAATAGGAGTGAGATTCGGAAGTTTTTGAAACAATGACAAGATATCAGATGAAGGTACGTCAACGGTACTTACTGTGTCTTTCCATGGAGGGGAATCTTCTATTGGGCTTCCCCCTATTAGCTGTCGCCCGTTTTTGGTAATTCTACCTAGTTTGGGAATTGCAGCGATGAATACAGCGAACTTGAATCCAAACTCCATCATAGTTAGTATCTCTATCGCAATGTTTCCTCGTAAAGCGGTATCTATCTTCTTGATATAAAAAGCAGGGTCTTCTTCTTTCAAGATTTGCATTCCTCTTTTAACTAGCTGCTTTACTTCTCGCTCATTCCTGCATCTACTTTGTGTATTGATCACTACTGCATCATATAGTACTTTCGGGTAAGCCAATCTTTTGGGGAAGATGGAACAACCAGCAGTGAATCCAAAACTCACAATTTGAGCAGCTGTATCACAAGCCCCTGTCAAATCATCAGACAATATTCCAAAGAGTGGTCGATCCATTCGTAATCAATCCTTATTTGAAAAGTATCATGCATATTTAATCGAATGGTCAACCATGTAGGGAAAAAAGCTTGACAGATCAAAATTGTAGGATGATACTATTTCTGAATAATAGGATAAAAGGAGGATCAACATCAAAGCATTACAATTTCCAAAAATCGGTAAAGCAGAGATAGTTGAAGTCCCTATACCGCTTATTTCTGATACCCAAGTTTTAATAAAAGTGGGAGCGGCTGGAATCTGCTACAGCGATATCATGGCTTTTAAGGGACTTCATCCATATCGGGTGCCGCCGGTCATTACAGGGCATGAGTTGGCAGGTGAAGTAGTATCTATTGGTAAAGAAGTTAAACATGTTCGCGTTGGCGATAGAGTAGCGGTAGAACCACATGTTGGATGCGGAAAATGCTGGTTTTGTAAACATGGCCAGTATAATCTTTGTTCAGACAAACGTCTAATAGGAGTAGGTGCTTGGATAGGAGCCTTTGCTGAATACGTGGTAGCAGAAGAAGGCATGTGTTTTAAGATTCCTTCTTTTGTTTCTTGGGAAGAGGGGGCGACAGTTGAGCCTTTCGCCGTTGGATATCACGCAGTTCATGTATCTGGTATGAACATTGGTCATACAGTAGCAATACTTGGATGCGGCACTATAGGAATGATGACTCTGCTTGCCTCAAGAATTGGAGGGGCGATTTCCATATTAGCCACTGAACCATCCGAGAAAAAACGAAAAATCGCAGCGGATATAGGTGCAGATATAGTGATCAATCCTTTACAGACAGACCCCGTTGAGACTGCCTTATCTACAACGAAAGGAAAAGGCATTGACACAGTTTTTGTAACGGTATCAGGCACTCAGGTGCTGAAGCAGGCTTTGCTTATGTGTAGACGGGGTGGCACGGTAGTTGTAGTTGCGGTATTTCCGGATGAAACACCAGTTGAACTATGGCAAGTTCAAAACTACGAGCGAAAGCTTGTGGGGACCAATATGTACACGTCGGACGATTATGAAGCTGTCATCCAATTATTGGAATCGGGAACATTGCGGCTTGCACCACTGATCAGTAACCGAGTCCCATTAATGTATGCTCCTGAAACAATCAAGGCTTTAGCAGATGGAGAAAGGCCGGATGATATCAAAACAATTATTAGCTTTGATTAGTCAGAAAATATCCCTTTCAGTGGAAAGGGTATAAATTAAATGATTTTAGGAGGTTTGAAATGAAGAAGTGGATATGCATCGGTATTTGCCTATTGTTGGCCATGTCCATCGCGGGAGGGGGGAAACAGGAGACCCCGAAAACAGCACCTGCTGCGGCAACCGAAAAGCCCATAGTATTGAAGCTAACCCATGAAGGGCCAATGGGCGACCAGAGGCAAAAAGCTTCTGAGACGTTTGCCCGAGTAGTTAAGGAGAGAACAGGCGGAAGGGCTACGGTAGAAATATATCCAGCTGCCTCCCTTGGACCCAAAGAACAGGTTCAACTTGGGATGGAAACTGGCGTTGTAGACAGCCTCATTGAAGATGTTGGAACCCTACAAAGGTATCACAACATTTGCGCGATCGGGTTCATGCCGTTCATCTACAAAAGTGAGGAACATTTTGTGAAGGTGTGGAAGTCTCCTTTTAAGAATGAGTACTTCTCTGAAGTAGAAAAAAAGACGGGATTTAAGTTGATAGGCGTTATGTATCGTGGTGGCAGGCAGATAACTTCCATCAAGTCAATTACTAGACTAGAGGATCTAAAGGGACTCAAGATTCGGGTACCAACCTCTGAAGTTATGGTAAATACATTCAAAGCTCTTGGAGCAAGTCCGGTTCCTATGAACTTCCCTGAGGTATTCGGTGCTTTGCAGCAGAAAGTTATTGATGCTCAGGAAAATCCCTTAGACACGATAAACTCGAATAGTATACAGGAAGTCGCACCTAATATCACGTTGTCAAACCACATTATTGGAGCTTTTAATTTCCAATTTTGGGGGAAAACTTTTACTAAATATCCGGAATGGTTACAGAAAGTTATTGTAGAAGCGGCTGAAATCGCTGCGGATGAATATACAGCGGATACGAGTAAAAAAGAACAGCAGATTCTCGAAAAGTGGAGCAAAGATCCTAAAATAAAAATAATTCGATTAGATGATAAAGAGTTAGCTCGATGGAGGGAAGCAGTATCTTCTGTGTATGATAGTTACCCTGACCTGAAACCCTATTTGAAAAAAATTGTCGAATTTAAATAGACTTCATAGTAGCACAAATCTATTCTCTTTGCGGAAAAGCGGTCAAGGTTAAAGCCCTGACCGCTAATCTACATGCTTAGGGGGTTAAGAATGTCCCTCGTGGTAAAAATCCTGAATGGTCTAAATACATTCACAAGGATTCTAGTATCAATTTTTTTATTAAGTTCCATCTTAGTTATTTTTTACCAGGTATTTACCCGATATGTGTTAGGCTTTTCTTCTGCATGGACTGAGGAATATGCCAGATACACAAACGTTTGGATAACTTTTTTAGGGGTTGGTCTCGTGAGTCGTACTAGAGAGCATATTCGGATGGATTTTCTGGATTATTTATCCGGACGGTTAGGTCGGTACTTAATATTGTTCTTCGACACATTATTAAGCGTCTGTTTTTATGGGATTTTAGGATATGAAGGGGCAAAGCTTCTTCAAGTAACCCATAGGCAGATAGCGCCTGGCTTGCAAATTTCTCTTAGTTATGTATTTGTGGCTATCCCCATAGGATGCGCGTTGCTGATTGTGTTCTCCCTAGAACATTTATTTCGCAAGACATCGGATATTAGAAAAGGAGAATAATGTATGTCAGTTCTACTCTTGCTCCTTTTTTTCTTACTGCTCGCATTATTAGGAATTCCGATCGCCGTATCCTTGGGAATTTCCAGTCTTGTTTTCCTACTCTTGGAAGTAAAAGTTCCTTTGGCTATCCTTGTTCAGAGAATTTTTGGTGGAATAGATTCTTTTCCTCTCATGGCGATACCGTTCTTTGTTCTGGCGGGCGCTGCTATGAATTCGGGTGGGATTACGGATAGGATTGTTGCGTTTTCCAACGCTGTTATTGGATGGGTACGGGGGGGGCTCGCACTCATTAACATTCTTGCTAGTATGATCTTTGGAGGTATCTCTGGTTCAGCAGTTGCAGATACATCCTCTATTGGTGGAGTTTTGATTCCCGCAATGAAGAAGGAAAAGTACGAAGCCGATTTTGCCGCTGCAGTCACAGCGTTCTCCAGCGGTCTAGGGCCGATCATTCCCCCAAGTATCACCATGGTAGTCTATGGGGTTATAACTGGCACCTCTATTAGTAAGTTGTTTTTAGCAGGAGCTATTCCTGGAATTTTGTTTGGAGTGGGACAATTGATTTTTACCTACATTATTTCGGTTAAAAGGAAATATCCAAGACATGCACGAGTAACATTAAAAGATTTTTTTCGTACCCTTAAGGATGTAATTTGGGCATTGCTCATGCCCGTTATTATTATCGGTGGAATCCTTGGAGGAGTTTTTACTGTTACTGAAGCAGCGGCTGTGGCTGCTGTTTATTCTTTAATCGTGGGGATATTTATATACCGTGAGTTGAACTCAATTAAAAAGTTATATGAAGTCCTCTATACTTCAGCAATGGTCGTAGCCTCGATTATGATTCTTATAGGATGTGCACAGCTTTACTCTTGGTTATTAGTGATTTACAGAGTGCCGCAATTAGTGACTGGAACGATAATGTCTGTAACATCAAATCCTTTAATCGTGCTGCTTTTGATCAATATAGTTATGCTGATAGTGGGTATGTTTGTAGAAGCTAATGCGGCTTTAATTCTTTTTGTTCCTATCCTTTTCCCTATGGCTCGGCAATTCGGAATCGATCCCATTCATTTAGGCATCATTCTTGTGTTTAATTTATGTCTAGGATTAGTTACGCCTCCGGTAGGCCTTTGTATAAGTTTAGCTGCTAAAATTGCTAATGTACCTTTGCATAAAGCCGTCAAAGCGACGATACCATATATGATTGTAGGTTTGACAGTATTATTTTTGATTACCTATGTCCGAGATATTGTGTTATTCCTACCTACAATCTTCTATCAGTGATCCTCCAACTATGAATAACTAAAAACACCTAGGGTCTCCTAGGTGTTTTTTTATTTTTTTAAGAACATTAAAGCTGTTATTAGGACTTACCTAATCCATATGCGACCCGCCGTTGATGTCAATCTCTTCACCGGTGATGTAAGCGGCCTCGTCAGAGGCGAGGAAGCAGATGGCTGCGGCTATTTCTTCCGGCTTTCCCAACCGTCTCAATGGAATATCGGCGGCCATTTTCTTCTGCTCTTCCTCTGGTTCGATTCCACCCCGGATGTCGGTGAGAACGAGACCGGGAGCCACAGAGTTTACGGTAATGTTGTAGGGAGCTACTTCTCGCGCCAGAGCTTTGGCGAATCCGAGGATCCCTGCTTTAGCAGCCGAGTAATGGGCTCCTCCAAAAACTCCTCCTCCCCGTTTAGCGGAGACGGAGCTCATATTGATGATGCGGCCATGTTTCTGTGCCATCATGGTAGGGAGCACGGCTTTGGAAAACAGGAAGGTTCCCTTCATGTTTACCGACACGATCCGTTCGAAGTCCGCGGGTGTGGTATCGATCACTTTTATCGGTTGAGTAATGCCGGCAATGTTGGCGAGAATGTCGATACGGCCCCATTCTTTCAATACAGTTTGCACAGCCTTCTCCACCGATTCAGGAGAAGTGACATCTACCTGAATGGCAAGGGATCTGCGTCCAAGAGCTTTGACCTCCTTGGCAGTTTCCTGTACACCTTCTAGATTTAAATCACAGACCGCTACATCGGCTCCCTGTTTTGCCAGAGCAAGAGCGGTAGCTCGACCGATTCCATTTCGGGAACCCGCCCCTGTAACGATTGCTGTTTTTCCAGTTAGTTCGAACATGTTAGCCTCCACGAGTTAAGTTTATGGGTCATCGGCTGCCCCTGTTTAAGGGGCATTGTTATTTCAAAACAATACCTGGCAACCAGGTTACCAGGCTGGGTATGTATGTGATAAGGAATAGGACTATCACCAGCGGAACAATAAAGGGAATAATGGAACGGTACAAACGTTCCAACTTGACGTTCCCGATTTTGCTGGTAACAAACAGGGACATACCTACGGGGGGGGTAATCAACCCAATCATCAGATTCAGCACAAGTACTACCCCAACGTGTAAGGGATCGAATTGCAAAACCTTTAGGATAGGGATAAGAACGGGTACAGTAATCACCATGATAGATAGGGATTCCATAAAGGTCCCTAACACTAGAAATACGATGTTGAATAACAGAAGGAAGACCGTTTTAGACAAATGCAAAGATTGCATGTAGGCGGCAAGCTTAGCGGGAATTCCTTCGATGGCGATCAGCCACGCGAACGCGGCAGCGCCCCCAATGATGAGAGTAACGGTAGCGGTGGTGTGAAAACTTTCAATAAGGATTCCCCAAAGATCCTTCGGATTCAGTTCTTTGTAAACTACGAATCCGAGGAATAGGGCGTAAAGCACCGCAACTGCTGCAGCCTCGGTGGGGGTAAAAATCCCTCCGAGAATCCCACCTATGATGATTACCGGTGTCAGAAGAGCCCAGAAGGCATCCTTGAAGGTCTTCCATACAACGCGGAGAGAGAAATGGGAGGCGGTGGGATAATTATGTTTTTTCGCCATGTAGTAGACTAGGATCATCAATGAAATACCCATAAGGAGTCCTGGGATGAATCCGCCCAAAAACAATCTACCGATGGATACCTCTGCCATCACTCCATACACCACCATGGGAATACTGGGAGGGATAATGGGGCCGATGGTTGCCGAAGCGGCTGTCACGGCAGCGGAGAACTCGTCCGGGAATCCCTGGTCATGCATCGCCTTCATTTCGATCAATCCTAAACCGCCCGCGTCAGCGACGGCAGAGCCGGACATACCTGAAAAGATGATTGAGGAAACGATATTGGCGTGTCCCAATCCGCCGGGGATCCTGCCCACCAAGGCGTTGGCAAAATCGAAGATTCTTCGAGTGATGCCACTTGTGTTCATCAGATTCCCCGCTAAAATGAAAAAGGGAATGGCAAGAAGCACGAAAGAATCTAACCCACCCGTGATACGGTGAAACACCACCTCGATCGGATATTTTCCAGAAAGGAATGCAGCCAAGGCACCCGCACCAATTAACGAGAACGCAATAGGAACAGACAAGCAGATGAGGATAGCGAATGCGAGAAGAAGTGTAAGACCCATTGTGTTACCCTTCCTTGAATGGTTTATTGTTTCTACTCAGATGTCGTACCAAAAAGTACAAGGTATGGATGAACATGAAGAGAAACCCAACGGGTAAAGCCGAGTATAGCCATCCTAAAGAAATCGGTATGGTTTGATACCGTTGGGGAACCACGTTCAAGAAAACGAAGGTTCCAAATATGCAACCGATGAACAGAATCACTGCCAATAGGAAATATTTTATCGTCGCGATACGGGAATGGCTTTTTTCAGGGAAAAGTTTCATCAGAAATTCAAAAGAAACGTGACTACCTTTGCCAAGGGCATAGGCAGCTCCTTGAAAAGAAACCCATATGAAACAAACTACGGAAAGCTCGTAACTCCAGGTTAAGGGAAGCCTAAAGATATATCGAAATATGATTCCGACACTGACGATCGAAATCAACGCGCTTCCGATAATTCCTATCAAAAGTTCGCTCAGCCGGTTAAGTTTAACGCTTAAGGCTTCCAACAGATGGAGAGTTGTGTTCATGGTACTTCCATCCTTTTGAGAGTAAAACATGGGTTACCGTTGGGAGGAAAGTTCCCAACGGTAACTAATAAAACTTTTTATTTCACAGATGCTGCTACACTGATTACTTTCTCGATCAATTCTTTTCCAAAAGTAGGTTCGAACTCTTTGTTTACGGACTTGGTCGCTTCCCGTAGTGCCGCCACGTCCGCCTGGTTTACCTGTACGCCCGCTTTCTTGACCTCTTCGATCAAGTCATTGTTGGTTTTAATATTCAGCTTTCGATGCTCTTGGGCGTACTTCATGGCCGCTTCTTTTAAGAGTTTCTGGTTGGCTGGAGTTAGTTTCTGCCAGAGTTTTTCGGAGATAATCATGGGGCAGGTTTCATACTTATGGTTGCTCAAGGATAGATACTTCTGTACCTCATATAGTTTGGAATAGTAGATGTTGGTAACTGGGTTTTCCTGCCCATCGAATAGCCCTTGAGACAAAGCCATGTATAATTCTCCGAATGCCAGAGGAGCTGGGTTCGCGCCAAGGGCTTTGAAAATAGCAATGGTGATCTTATCTTCTGGAGTACGAATCTTCAATCCCTTGAGATCGTCGGGTTTGTTAATGGGTCGCTTACTGTTGGTGATATGGCGGAATCCGTTTTCCCAATAGGCGAGAACCCGAATTCCCTTCTTCACGAGTTCATTGGAGATCTGTTCCCCTATTTCACCGTCCAGCACCGCGTACGCTTGTTCCGGTTTAGCGAAGAGGAAAGGTAGCCCGAGTACGAGGAGTTTTTCGTTGTAGTACGCTACCGGCCCTTGGGAGTTGATGCTCAGATCCAGTGCTCCCATGGAAACAGCTTCCGCCATCTGCCGGTCGCTTCCCAATTGTTCGCTGGGAAACACTTCTACCGTGATATTTCCGTTGGACTGTTGCTTGACGTAATCGGCGAACTGTAGAGCGACTACATGTCTTGGGTTGTTGGGCGCCGCGCCATGCCCAAGTTTCAGTGTCAGCTTTTGTACCTCTTCCTTCTTGCCTCCGCCATACACGGTAAATGATAGCACAAGCAGGGAAAGAACAATTACAAGACCTTTTTTTAGCATTGTTTTCCTCCTATGTCTGATATGTTTCTATTGTGGGTTTTATAATATCCTACATTTGGACATGTGTCAAATGAAATTTAAGCAACTATTCATTGACCAAAACGCAGGAACGGCATATAGTAAAAAATAAAAGAGGGATCGAGATATGGCGCCAGTTCGCTTGAAAAGGATCAATAAACCCAATATTTCTGATACAGTTATTGAGCAGATCGTTGAACTCTTCCTTTCCGGGAAAGTAAAGGTAGGGGATCGACTTCCCTCCGAAGCGGAGTTGGCAGAGCAGGTAGGAGTGGGTAGAAACTCTATACGGGAAGCGATGAAGGTTCTACAGGTGCTAGGCATCGTGGAACGCAGACAGGGTGACGGAAGTTATATCAGCGATACCATGCCGGCGCACTTCGAAACGATCCTTCTTCCCCTTGTTAAGAAAATCAAGACCCCACAGGAAATGTTGGATCTCCGGGAAATGATCGAGCTCGGAATTTTGGAGCTAGTGATTCAAAGGGCTACTGAAGAGGATTTCAATAAACTAGAGCAAATCATTCAAAAGCAAGAACAGTTTTTGAGCATGCCAAAGATTCCTCTGGAAGAAGCGGTGAAGGTGGATATGTCCTTTCACACTTCCATTATCGATATCACGAGAAGCGATGCCCTCATTCAACTAGGTCATATCGTCATGAGGATCTTCCAATCCTCCATGGGGAAGCATATCGAGACGAAGGAAGGGTTGGAGCAGGCAATTCGTGCGCACCGGTCTATTTTACGTGCCCTACGTTCTAGGAATGTGCAGGCAGTGAGGGACGAAATTGTGAAATCCCTCGAAGTATGGAAAGATTACATTCGCATAGCGAATAGTTGAGGGATCCAGTGCATTATATTTTAGGGAAAGTCGTGAAGCAAGATTTTCATCTACACTTAATTGTAGCATATCCTATATATCATGATAGGTCTTCCATTGTTTTTCAATTTATGCTTGACAATATTATAGATTGTATTCTATATTATGTATACAAAATATGGAGGGTGTAGGTATGGAAACTACGGTAAGAACGGACCCTGGATTGGATGAACGAGTAGCGTTCCTTAAAAAACAAGCTCAACAGGTCCGGCTCCACATCGTGAAAATGATTCATAAAGCCCAGTCGGGCCATCCGGGCGGCTCTTTATCCGCTGCAGATATCATGACAGCTTTGTATTTCGATATCCTCAACGTGGATCCGAAGAACCCCCGATGGCCGGATCGGGATCGGTTCGTTCTTTCCAAAGGGCATGCCTGTCCGGTGTGGTACGTGTGTCTGGCTCTAAAAGGATTTTTCCCGGTCGAGGAATTGGATACCCTACGACAGTTCGAGTCTCGTCTTCAGGGCCATCCTGTATCCACCAAGACCCCTGGGGTAGACGCAACGACGGGGTCTTTAGGAATCGGGTTCGCCCAAGCTATTGGAATGGCGTTGGAAGGAAAGTGGCTTAAGAAGAGTTACAAAGTCTATGCCCTGTTGGGAGATGGAGAAATGCAGGAAGGGGTAGTATGGGAAGCGGCGGCTAGCGCCAACAAGTACAAGCTGGACAATCTGGTAGCCATCATCGATAACAACAATCTCCAGAACGATGGGTATACGGATCGAATCATGCCTATCGAGCCCTTGGATAAGAAGTTCGAAGCCTTTGGGTGGACCACCCGTAGGATTGATGGACACAACATGGAGCAGGTCCTTTCCGCCCTCCGGGAAGCCAAGGCTCATCAGGGGACCCCCTTTTGCATCATCGCGCAAACGGTGAAAGGGAAAGGGGTGAGTTTCATGGAGAATGTTCGAGGCTGGCACGGGAAACCTCCCAGCGATCAGGAATTGGCGCAGGCTATCAAAGAGATTGAGGGAGGACTGAAATGATCGTAGGGAATATGGAGAAAAGAGGGGGGACACAGATGGCAGAATTGAAAGAAAAGGTTCAACTCCGAAAAGCAGATTCTCCCACTCGAAAGAGTTTTTCGGAACGAATGGTGGAATATGGTGAGATCGACAAGGAGTTCGTAGTCTTTGAGAGCGATATTGGGTATTCCACCTATTCCTACCTCTTTGGGGACAAATACCCTGACAGATACTTCAATATGGGAATTGCGGAATTAGGAACGATGGCCGCGGCAGCGGGTATGGCAGCGGATGGCCGGACGGTGATCGTTTCCGGTTATGGAGTGTTCCTAACCATGCGCGCGGTAGAGGTGGTACGGTCCTTCATCTGCTATCCCCACCTGAACGTGAAGATCCTCTCGTCCCATGGGGGATTGACCGCTGCAATCGACGGGGTAACTCACCAGGCTACGGAAGATATCGCCTATATGTCCACCCTTCCCGACATGAAGGTTCTAGCTCCCTGCGATACATACGCTGCTAAAGCAGCTTTCGATATTGCTGTGCAGACCCCGGGACCCGTGTTTACCCGCCTCATGAGGGACCCCCTCTGGGACATCTACACGGAGAAAGATACCTTTCGCTTAGGGGGTTCCAAGGTGCTTAGGCGGGGAGAGCATATCACCCTCGTTTCCTATGGGGACATCGTGTTCCAGGCCCTTGAAGCGGCGGACCTCTTGGCCAAGGATGGGATAGAGGCGGAAGTGATCGACATGTATTCGGTGAAACCTTTTGATGGGGAGACGCTTCTGGATTCTGCCCGTAGGACAAAGGCTGTGTTAGTGGCGGAAAATCACCAGAAACGGAATGGGTTGGGGTACGAGATCGGGACATTCCTTCTTAAGAACTATCCATGGGGGAAGATGGGGTCAAAACCCCTCAAGTTCGATCATCTCGGGCTGGAAGATACCTTTGGGGAGAGTGGTAACTACTTCAAAGTAATTGACAAGTATGGAATCTCGGGAAGAGCGATTGCAGAGGCCGCTCGCCGGTTACTATCGAGTAGCGACCGCTGAGGGTTGCAGCCGAGGATTACACAAGGGAATTGCTCCAAAGGCTCGACCGCGAAAAGGAAAACCTAAGGTGCTCTAGTGGCGGAAATTCATAGCAGGCGCATTGCATAGTATTAGGGGATGCGGTATTTTTCGTTGGATGAGAATGCCCATCCCTTTTTTATTTATTTCCCTTAGTATTTCCATCATGAGTATTTCCTGCATAGGGTCACCGGATCCTGTCCCGGCCGCGTCCTACGCTAGTCAAACAAACGTTACCAGTAAAACAGGGATCGGAAAAGCTTCCGGAGCAGGAACGGCTGGTGGGCAAAGTCTTCCCATTCCCGCAAAGAGTGAAGCGCAAAAGCGAATCGTGGAAGCGGCAAGAAGTCTATTGGGTCGTACTCAGCTTCGGTTCGAGAAGGCGAGTTTTTCCTCGGATTGTTCGGGATTCGTACTGGCCGCCTACTACCTTGGGGGAGTGGATCTGCGTAAAGAGTATGAGCGGCAGTCTGGGAATGGGGTTCGCAGGTTGTACCAGATTGCCCGTTTACATCACCTCCTTTCCACCGATCAGATACCCTTTCCAGGGGATGTCCTATTCTGGGACAACACGTACGATGCCAATGGGGATGGGAAGTGGAACGATGAGCTTACGCACACAGGGATTGTAGTGGCTTCCTATTCGGATGGAAAGGTGGATTACATCCATTACCATGTCCGTAGAGGAATCGTGCTGGAGCGGATGGATTTGCGACATCCCGAGGAAGAATCCTTCAATGCGCCGATTCGGATCAAAGAACCTGGCAATCCGCGGCCAGAGAAATGGTTGGCCGCGCAATTGTACCGGGCTTCCGGCAGGCTCTGGCAGGTAGGGAACAACTGATCAATACGATCGATGGAGTAGTTTTTCGATCACTTCGATGAGGACCGTTCGATTCTCCGAAGGGGGAAGCCGGGAAGCTTCCCGGAGAGCTCGTTCGGTGTAGCGCTTGGCGTACTCTCGGGATTTTTCCACCCCCCCATGGGAAAGAATAAAGGCCCGAGCTTTTTCGTAACCAGAAGGTGTGGCGAGGGTTTCCGGAGTGTAGAGGGACAGAGCAACCTTTCGATTGGCGTTTGCCGCAAGGATCACGGGGAGGGTATAGATTCCTTCCCGGAGATCTCCTCCGGTAGATTTCCCCGTGGTTTCTGGAGTGCCGATCATATCCAGAATGTCGTCGATAATCTGGAAGCTGATACCTACAGAATACCCAATGCGTCGAAGGGAGGTCGTGAGGGCGCGAGGAGCCTTTAGCTCTTCCGCTCCCACGAAAAGACTGAGGGAAAACAAAAAAGCTGTTTTCCCAATGATACGATGGAGGTAGTTCCGCACCGAAAGGGTTGCTGGATCGAAACGCCGTGATTGAGCGATTTCACTTTCGCAGATATGGGACACCCCTCGAGCCAGTAAGCGAGCGTTTTCCATGGTAGAGTAGTCTGCCACGATGGAAAAGCAGCGGCTGAACAAAAAATCCCCAGTGAGTACTGCATTTCTGTCCCCGAATTCAGCATTGACAGTGGGAGCCCCTCGTCGGGTTTGGGCTCGATCGATCACATCATCGTGAATGAGGGTGGCTAGGTGTAAGATCTCTACGGCTGCAGCGATTTGATAGATCTTTTCCGGCAACGGTTTTAGCAAGGGATTGGGACCTTTCCTATACGGTTTGAGCCGGGCACCCAAGACGACGAAACCGGGCCGAAGCATCTTTCCGTTTCGCCCGAGAAGGGTTTGGATGGTCTGAGTCAAGATCGGGTCTCTCCCCTGCAGGGAGGCCCGCATGATATCTTGTACCCTGGTCAGATCCTTCTGGATATGGGGATAGTCTTTCCAAAAATGCAGCATAGTTCCTTACATGGAGATGTAGTCGGTTCCCCCTACTGTAGCGTCGGATTAGGCTAGGGGAACCGATACTGTCCCGTTCGGTTTAATCTCTGGGTTCTCCCAGGTACAGGTAGGTTTTCTTGGCAATCTTTCGTTTGTTCCACCAGTCCTTGATCCAGGGGATGATCCAGTGATCCAATCCAAATCCTCGACCCGCTCCACCCATCATAACGAGGGCCGCGAAAATGTACCAGAGAAGCTCGGAACTTCCCATGGCAGAGATGATGAACATGATGCCCAAACCGATCGAGGCCGCGGCAGCGAGGAATGTAAAGGTCCCGCTGAACATCGCGAGCCCGATCCCTATTTCGGCAAGCACCAAACCAACCTGCATGAAAAAGGCCACGGTAGGATGAATCCCGATGATATTCTGAGCGATCCATTCATAGATCTTGTACAACCAGGAATCAGTAGAAACTAAAGCTTGACCCCAGGCCTGAGCTGCCCCCGCCGCCGCACCTGTTGCCGCGCTGACCGCGTCTGTCGCTGCTTGAGTAGCGGCTGTCGCAGCTTCTACTGCTTGCTTGGCACCTTCCGCTGCGGCACTAGTAGCCGAGGTAACCGCTTCGGCTGCTTTTTCTACCGCTTTTGTCGCCGTTTCTGCCACCGCGGAAGCCGCGGAGGTAATGTCCCCGAACTTGACACCCGGTATTTTGATCTTTGAAGGATCTACATTAAAAAAACCACCTTCACCAGGATTCAACCATCCCTGACCAACCTTCTTGGCTCCTTCGAGGAACCACTTAACGCCCAGGAACAACCGGAGGGGTACGGCCCAGTACACGGGGATCTTGGCCGCGAGGTGACTTCCCACGAAGGACCGTCCATCTTTCATTTCGAAGAACTCGTGGGTCAAATATCCCCATACCGCGTTGAGACCCGCCAGACCCCACAAGTAGTGGAGATTCACCAGGTGTTTCAACGCCATGGCGAAGAACCCGGAAAGTTCTATCCCCCCCGCGTTGGAAACCGCGTGCTTGCTTCCGATGGAAACCATGAATCCGTGGTAGTTTGATTTGAACTTTCGCCGTTCGGGTTTACCTTCGATCATGGCGATGATGTTGTCGGCGGCCACATCGGCAGTTTGAAGGGCGGTTTCCACGATCTGCGGGAGCACCTTCCCTCCTTCCACGAACCAAAGGATGTCACCCACGAGGAACACATTCTCGTGATCCACCGACTGCATCAGTTCGTTAACCAGGATGCGTCCCCGTTTGCCTACCAGGTATACCTCATCCTCTTCGAACCGACAGCCCGACATCCCGTGTATCCCCTCTTCCCAAGAAGCGTAGGAACATTCACCCCGGGCTTCCTGCCCCTTGGTGAGGTTTAGCTTGGCAGTGAGTTCCGAACCATGGATCCCAGCGGTCCATACGATCGTAGCTGCCTCGATCTTCTTTCCCCCTTCGATGACCACGCACTGGGGTTCCGCCTTGAAAATGGGGGAGTTCAGGTACACGTCTACCCCCAACTTCTTCAGGTACTTTTCCGCTTTGTCTCGGAGCTTGTCGGAGAGCATGGCGAGGATCTTCCCCAGCGCTTCCACGATGATGATCCGGACTTCCCGTTCTTCTATATGGTATTGTCTACAAAGGACTTTTCGCCGCTCGGCCAATTCTCCCGCTAGCTCCACACCAGTGAATCCCGCCCCCGCGATCACGAAGGTAAGGAGTTTCCTTCGCTCGAAGGGATCTGGCTCGCAGGCGGCCTTACGGAAGCACTCTTCCACGTGAGTCCGGATCCGCATGGCGTCTTCCAACGACCAGAGGGTGAAGGAGTTGTCCTGGATCCCTTCGATCCCAAAGAACTCCGGGTCTCCCCCCGCGGCGATGATCAGGTAGTCATAGTCGTACTTCGCGTTCTTGGAAAGAAGACGCTTGTTTTCAAAATCGATGTTTTGAATGGTATCGGTGACGACTTTAATCCGAGTGCCACTGAAGATTCGTTTGAAACTCACCTGCACTGACGCGGGATCCACTCGACTCCCTGCCACTTCATGCAGCTCTGTCATGAGCGTGTGGTACTGGTTTCGATCGATCAGGGTGAACTCGATATTGGGGTTCCCTTTCAGTTTCCTGTACAGCTTCTTCATCGCGGCTACGCCACCGTAGCCTCCCCCGAGTACCACAATCCTTGTTTTTTCAGCCATTGGTTTCTCCTCAAGGATCAATGTGTCAGAAAATATCAATATTTTTAATATTGATATTACTCTATATTGAAAAAGATGTGAAGTACTGATACAAATCCCCTTTATGCAGAACAGAATCAGGGTTTGGGATTTGGGTATTCCAAAGTTTACAATAATACTATTAATATTATTCCGATCACCCGTATTCCGCGCTGTATTCAGGTTTGCGCTTTTCTGCCTTTCTATGGGAGGGATCCTGCTTTCCTGCTCCCGTCCTTCGGAACCGGTTTCTCGCGTGGAGTTTCTCCTTGGTACGACCTGCGGAATTACCGTGTATGGGGTAAAGGACACGAAAGTCCTGGACTCCGCTTTTCAACGGGTGCGCGAGATCGAGAATCGAATGAGCGTGAATATCGAAACCAGTGAGGTGAGCGAGATCAATCGGAATGCGGGAATCAAACCCGTGCCTGTCTCGGAGGAGACTTTTCGGGTAATTTCCGAAGGACTACGGTTTTCCACCTTGAGTAAGGGCGCGTTTGATATAGCGGTCGGGAGATTGGTTTCCCTCTGGGGGATCGGCACGGACCACGCGCGACTTCCCAGCCGTGTGGAGATCCAAGAAGCCCTCTCCTTCATCGATTATAGGAAAGTGGAACTGAACGAGGAGAACCAGACAGTGTTCATCAAAGAAAAGGGGATTGCCCTGGATCTAGGCGCGATTGCCAAGGGTTGGGCGGCGGATGAAGCTGCGAGGGTGCTACGGGAAAGGGGGATAAAACATGCCATTATCGATTTTGGGGGGAATATCCTGGTAATTGGATCCCATCCGGAAGGCCGACCCTGGAGGATCGGGATCCAGAACCCGGAAACTACCCGAGGGTCCTATTTGGCCATTATTCCTGGCACCGATCTTTCGGTCGTTACTTCGGGCACCTACGAGAGGTTTTTCACCGGTCCCGATGGGGTAAAGTATCATCATCTCCTGAACACGAAGACGGGATACCCTATCCGGAACGGATTGGATTCAGTAACAGTGATCGCAAAAGAATCCATCCAGGCGGATGGCTTATCTACCACTCTCTTCGCCCTCGGTAGGGAAGAGGGGCTGAAACTGGCCGAATCTCTTCCTGGGGTAGAAGCGATCTTCGTAACCGAAGATCGGAAGGTCTACTTGACTAGCGGGATCCGAAAGACCTTCGAACTAAAGAATCCTGAGTTCCAGGTGATGCCTTAAACAAAAAGGGTGCTGTTAAAACGCCAGATCGTTGCATCTTTAAAGACACTGACAAAATGTACGCATAGAAATGCGCCTCGTTTTTTTTACGGTACAGGCATACAGGATAGACGACCCACAAAGCTAAAGGGCGAGCGCTATCCAACTCACCGTAAGGAAGAGAAAAATGAATAAGTACCCCGGTAGGGTGGTGCGGGATGGGCCGGCCGCCTGGGGGCGGTGACCCGGTACGTTTTGGCCAACTTCCTGGATCAAGGTCTGTATGTCTTCCCAGATGCGGGAGCGACGAAGCCGGAACTTCCGCTCGGTGATCCGTTCGAAGTAGAAGAACATCCGGGAGAGCACCGCCCCCAGGCGGCCGGGAACGGGCACGTAGGACCTTAGCGTGAATCGGGACAGGGCGATCATCCCCAGAAGAGTAAAAGCTTTGAAAGCTCCCAAACGAAGAGCCCCCAGGGTCACGGGAAAAGTCCCTAGGTAGAATAGCACTTGGCCTAGGGGAGTTACCAGGTTAGTAGCGGTAATTCCCAAAAAAGCGATCGAGTTCGGAAAGAGCTTGATTCGTTTTCCGCTTAGCCCTGCGCACAGAAAGTATAGGCCAGTTAAAAGCCCTTTATCGGTTAGGGATTCGGTAAAGAGGAAGGGGGGAAGACTCAGTATGCCTGCCAAGAACAGTATGCCTGGGGATAGGTTTCGGAGAAGGAAACTTTGAAAAGCTTGAGGGAACCGGGAATTGGGAGTTACAGCTCCCATCGATTCCGTCAGATGCGTAGTCTCCGAATATTCGTCCTGCCGAACGGTGTCGAGCTCGGCTTCCTCATGAGATTGAGGAGATGGGGAAATAAGCAGAATTTCCGAGAGGGAAAGAGCGATGGCCCCTAGAAGGACCCCCGTTACCGTGCCAAGAGCGAGGAAGGGAGGCCCGATGAGCCAAGCCCCTTCTCCCAAAAGAAAATACCGGGCCAGAAGGATCTGAACGAGATTACTGGCTAAGGCCCCCATCACGCTAATCCCCAAAAGGGAAAGGTAGCGAGAGGGGATAAAGGAAAGGATCGTCATGGTGATCCCACTGGCCAAGGACCCGGCCGTGGAAAACACAAAAATATAGGAGAACAACGTGCCATTCACCAAGGCCTGACCAAAGATCTTTAGCCCCACGAGGGATAGAATGAAACGGGGGGATTCCTTCCGAAGGGCGAGTAAGATAGGTAGATTCGCTAGGCCCAGTCTAAAGAAGGGAAGGGGTTTGGGGATGAGAAATTCGATCGTGGAGAGGAACAGGCAAAAGGCGCCGTAGAGGGCTATCTTTTCCTCCTGTTTGGAGAACGTACTCCTACTGATTGGCACTTGAGCCGAGCTGATTCGTTTGAAGAATCCAGAATCGTGAGAGATGTCAGAAGGTACTTGCATCCACCTCTTCTCCTGGTCTGTTTTCCCCTGCTTTCCCTTGCACCCGAAGAAAAACCCGATTGGGAAGGCAGGCTACCCATTCCCCGTTCCGGGATATTCTTCCCATGTGGATGCAAATCTTGTCCCGGCAGGGGGAACTCTCCACAAAGGCAGCTCTATCTTTAATACGCACGTGGGTAAGACCTAAAGGTCCTGGGATGTCCAGTTCGAGTTCCTTCGCCAAAGGATAAATCCACACGTTCGACCCATTCTGGATGTAGAGGACCGCTTCCCCCCCCCGATGCCCATACACATGGTAGGAAAAGGTGCCTAGCACGACGATACTGATGAGAATGGCCCCTAGGTCGAGGAGGCGGACCTTCTGCCTGATAGAGGTTCTGAAGAACTGTCTGCTTTTCTCGATTCCCACCCGGTTCCTTTCTTCCCTGTAGCGGTGCTTCCCTGCCTGGCATTGTCCTGATGGATGCATGGGCCAGGGTTGGCTACATACCGGAGGTTATACACCAGGTGAAACACCCGTTTCCAGGGGAGGATTGTACCAGAATGGAGGCAGGTAAGTTGTTAAACTCCTACAGTTCGGTTACTTCTACCCACTTCCGGGTTCTCCAACTCTCCATTCCCAGCTCGGCCAGTTGCACTCCTTTGGCCCCTTCCTTCAGGTTCCAGGGAAAAGGTTCGTCCTGGGCGTAGTGACGGAGAAACTTTTCCCACTGTACTTTGAAGGCGTTATCATAGGGATCCCGAGTGGGGATTTTGGCCCAATTCTCGTAGTAATCGATGGGGCTGTCGATGTCCGGGTTCCAAACGGGTTTGGGAGTCATGGCTTCGTCCTGGATCCAGCATTCCCGCAACCCCGCGACGGCGGTTCCCTTCGTTCCATCCACCTGCAGGACTAAAAGATCATCCCGTCGGACCCGAACGTCCCACGAGCTGTTGAACTGGCAAACGATCCCGTTCTTCAATTCGAAAATTCCGTATGCTGAGTCATCGGCGGTGCAGGTGTATTCCTTGCCGTTTTCGTCCACTCGTTTGGGGATGTGAGTGGCGCCAAGGGCGACGAGGGATTTGATTTCCCCGAAGAGATTGTCGATCACGTATCGCCAGTGACAGAACATGTCGATCATGATCCCCCCACCGTCCTCCTTCCGATAGTTCCAGGAAGGCCGCTGGGCAGGCTGGTTGAATCCATCGAACACCCAGTACCCAAACTCTCCCCGGACGGAAAGAATCCGGCCGAAGAATCCGGTATCGATCAGGTATTTAAGCTTCAACAGGCCGGGCAACCAGAGCTTGTCCTGCACCACCCCGTGTTTTACCCCTTTCAGTTCCGCGGCTCGGTACAGTTCCATCGCCTTTTTGGTATTGGTGGCCGTGGGTTTCTCGCAGTAGATCGCTTTTCCCGCCTGTATCGCCTTCATTACCGACGGATACCGCAACTCGGTTACCTGAGCGTCAAAGTATATCTCGTTTCGGGGATCCTGAAGGGCCGCGTCGAGATCTGTGATGTATTCTCTCACCTCATACTGGGTGGCGAGGGCCTTGAGTTTTCCTTCGTTCCTCCCTACCAGAACAGGTTCCGGCACAACCACATCCCCGTTCCTGAGGCGAACCCCTCCCTGTTTTCGGATTGCCAGGATCGATCGAACCAGGTGTTGGTTCGTGCCCATGCGGCCCGTGACTCCATTCATCAGGATGCGTACAGTCTTTTCCATGAAACCTCCTTCACTCTTGTCAGATCGAACGGCCCGGCTTTCCATTCCGGTTGCAACCGTCCCCGTATTCAAACATGTTCCCGAAAAGCCTTCGTGATCATCCCCAAGAAATCCTGTTGGTCCATGCTCCAGTAGCGGGTGGAGAAGATCTCCACTTCGATGAACCCTTTGAACCCATTCTTTTCCACTTCTCGCCGAATCCCGGGTATGTCGATACAACCTTCTCCCATCAAGCCCCGGTCGTTCAGGAAATCGGTGGTGGGGCTTTTCCAATCGCACACGTGGAAGGCGAAGATTTTTTTCCCTTCTCCCGCCCGCTTTAATTCTCGGGGAAGGTTGGGGTCCCACCACAGGTGGTACACGTCCACGGCTATTCCCAACAGGGGATGCTCCAGTTCCCGGCATAGATCGTTCGCCTGTTCCAGGGTCACGATGGCGGAACGAGTGTCGGCGTACATGGGATGCAGCGGTTCGATGGCGAGCCTGAGGCCCACTGTTTCCGCCTCCTTCAGGATCGCTTCCAGTCCTTTCCGGATCTGTCTACGGGATTCTTCAAGGGATTGTCCCGGATGGGCGCCCGGTACGATCACCAAGAGGGGCGAACCTAATTCGGCGGAAAGATGGATAAAAGCCTTGTTGTCGTCAATCCGTGCCTGCCGTTCGGCTTCGCTGAGAGCCGGGAAGAACCCCCCTCGCACGGTAGCCACGATGGAAAGTCCTGCGGAACGAATCCTCTCTCCGATTTTTTTCGCGTCTCGGCCATCCAACGCGTCCCTCCACACGGATATTCCTTTCACTCCGGCTTTGGCGTACCGTTCAATGGCTTCTTCGATGGGCCAGGGTTTGGTGGTGATCGTGTGGATCGCGAGCCGACTCAAGTCTTGCATCATAATCTGTCTCCTTTCACGAAGAACCGGTAGGGTTCTCGATGGGGATGTTTGGATGATTTCTCGGGAACAAGGCTTTTCAGGTACACTGCCAGTTCAACAAGATGGTAGTCTCCCCACAGGCAGGATTCCCCATGGGGAACCTTCGCGCCGGAAGGGACATAGTCCCATCCGTTGGGCCTATGATACACCGCGTGGAGGAGAAGGCCCTCATGGTGGGGGTTTCTCGAAAGATAGGGATCCTCCATCAGGGTACTGGCAGTCCGCAACCCTGCCTGGAGGTAAGGATTCCGGCTAAAGGTTTCCCCAGACGAGGAAGCGGAGAAAAGGGATGGACGTAGGCGATCCTCAGGGGTGGAAGCTTTGTTTTCTTCCAAAAACAACCCCAACCTTAAAAGACCCTGTGAGGCGATAGCGGCGGCTGAAGAGTCAACTGGTTCATAAGGGTTGGTAGGATCTGCCGGACGGGTCAGGTCCAGGTGATGGAGGTTTGGAGCACCCGTGTCCCAATAGGGAATTCCATCGGGAGGAGTGTTCTGTATATAGAAATCGGCTGTGGCTTGGGCCACTTCGAGGAGACGCTGGATTACTGCTTGCTTCGTGGGATAGTAGGGGAGTTGAAGGGAAGAAATTTCTTCTTCCCTCAGGGTTTGGATAAACTCTAGTTCTTCGGCGAATCCAAGGATCACCCATGCCAGTCCCCGGGTCCAGCAACTGAAAGGCGAATAGCCCTGCTGGGTAGAAGGGTTCCGGAAGGATCCATTGATCGGATTAAAGATCGCCTCGTGGGCGGTTCGGCCTCGCACATCCCATTGATCCTTTCCCGTGCCGTGGTACACGATGTACTGGGCAGTGGTTTCCGCGTGCTGGAGGAGCCGGCGGAGAAGGTTGATCCGGGAATCCTGTTCTTCCATTAAGATCTGACCTAACAGGTATGCCTGCGCGAGAGAACGGAGGGACCGGATCGTGTCGGCAAAGAGAGATTGGGGGCCATTGAAGGAATAGATATAACCCAAATCTCCGGGAAGGTCCTTCCATCGGGATGCCTGTATTGCACCGGATACGCGTAGCGCTAGCGCGTAGTAGCGCTCCTCCCACGGGTTGGCCTCGATTTTACCCGCCCGCGCTAGCCGCAGTAGGTTCCCATACGTGCTGATGTTGTTGAATCCATGATCGTGCACTCCCCGATGGGTCAGGTGGACCGCCATGAACTTAAGGGTACTGGTCTTGCCATACTCGAGGAACCAAGGTTCGCCGATCAGTTCATACACCAATAGAGGCAATCCGAATTGGAACCCTTGAGTCCACTCGGTCCACCCCTGGGAAGTGTACGTTCCCTCCTTGGTGAAAACGGGGGCTCCCTTCTTCGGATCCCAACGACTGGCGAGAAGACGAATCTTGGTTCCCGCGAGTTCCGCCGTTTCCTGCACTCGATCCCGAATCCACTGTTCGATGTGTTCCGATGAAACAGGTAATGAGGTATCGATCATTTACTATTCCCGTTAATACTATAATCGTGACACATGGAACCCGCCGTCCACGTGGATCACGCTTCCCGTGGAGAAAGAGAAGTCTCCCTCCAATAGGCTTCGGACCGCTTTTCCCACATCCTCGGGGGTTCCCCACCGTTTCTGGGGAACGAGGCCCTGTTCGATGAGGGCGTCGTACTTGGCCTTCACGGCGCTGGTCATGTCGGTGGCCATGATTCCCGGCCTGAGTTCGTACACCTGGATTCCCGCTTCGGCTAGTCGGCTTGCCCACAGTTTTACGGCCATGGCGAGCCCCGCCTTGGAAATACAGTAATCCCCCCGTTGGATGGAAGCCGTGTCTGCCGAGATGGAGGTAACGAACACGATCTTGAATCCTCCCGGCACCCGGGGAGAGAGTTTTTCGGTCACCCAGCGGCGAGCTACCCTCTGGGTGAGAAAATAGGGCCCCTGTAAGTTAACCCGAATCAGTTCCTCGAAGGATTCTTCCGATGCTTCCAGGATGTCCGCCCGTACTCGGGGAGCCATACCTGCGTTGTTTACCAGGGCATCGATCTGGCCAAAGGTTTCCCACGCTTGCGCCACGAGCCTTTCACGATCGTCCCTCTTTCCGATGTCGGCCTGGAAGATCTCGAATCGTTGTTCCTTCGAGGGAGCGATTTCCCTGCAAGAGGCCTGGGTTTCTTCCGCGGCGTTTCGATTCCCCGCGTAGTTGATGCCTACGGAAAATCCGGCTTGCGCTAACTCGAGTGCGACCCCTCTTCCCAATCCCCGACTCGCTCCAGTCACCAGGGCTACTGGATGATCCCTCATAAATATTCTTGCTCCCTTTTCGTTAGGCATGTTTGTCAGACATGCTCAGGATTCCCTCAGCGCTCGCGCGCGTATGCATTTTGTTGCATGCAATTTTGAAATTAGTATGGAACGAGTTTGGAAATCTGTCAAGAGGGTTTGACCCAAAAAATGGAGTGTACGTACAGAACGCGGATGACGGTACAAATCCTCTGTGAAATAACAGGAAGGTGATTGTGTTCAAGCAATATAGAGACGCCTGTGACGAGGCATATTACTGATTTAGGGGATCGATAGTTCGGAAAAAGTTGAAATCTTGAAAATCTTTCGTGTTCCGAGTGTAAAAGAGCGAGACGCCGTGAGCCTTCAATGTAATCGCCAGAACAGCATCGAAGAGACGATAGGGAGGAAACGCGGGGCTCCTTAATACAGAAACTAGCTCATCCATGAACTCTGGCTCCCAGGCGCAATGCAGCCAACCGGATTGCTCTCGATACCATTGGATAACCTGTGTGGCTTCTATGGCAGATAAGGGGTGTTCTAGAACTTTTGGATTCCGCAACAACCTGTAGAGTTCAAACCATACCTGGTCAGCAATAACCCACTGTTCAGGATAAAGAAGGGCTGATTGGATGATTTCATAACTTGCTTTATGTTCGCTGCAATCCTGATTGATACCATAGAACAAGATGTTCGTGTCCAGGCTGTTCATGTTTCCTCTGACATATTATAGGCTAATTCTCTTAACTCCTCTGGGTGTACAAGAATTTTCCCGCATGAATAAACAGGAGGGGTTCCTTCCCCCCCGAAGGCTTCACCCTGCCGACTGAGCCAATAATCAACAGCTAAACGTATTAGTTCACTGACTGGACGATCTTTTTTCTTCGAAATCTGGCGCAGTTTATGCAGCTGGGGTTCAGGGAAAAGGATTTGCATTTTTTGCATGTATCCATATTATACATGGATAAATATCCTGTCAAGCATCAGACTCTATAGGTAATAACATGGATATTTCTGAAGTAAAAGGCATCAGCCCTGCTCTTTTGCCTTTCCCCTGGTTGTCATATGCAGGTAAAAAATGGATATTTTCCTCTATGAGTCTCATTGCGTTAAAAAGGGTAGATCTGTTCAAAACCGTCCCTACCCAAACGCTGGACATGTGGCTAAAAGGATTTAACCCTCATAAACGGGACTACTCCAAAGGGAGCATCCTCCTTTTACAGGGGAAAGAATATACGGACCTCTGCTGCATCCTGTCCGGGGAGGTAAGTGCGGAGATTCAGGACTACAGCGGTAAGGTTCTAAAGGTGGAAACTCTCAAGGCCTGCGAGGCGATTGCCACTGCCGTACTGTTTTCACCCGATCGGATTCTTCCTGTCACTGTGACAGCTCAGACCGATGTGTCCACCCTATGGATCCCCAGAAAGGAGATTCTCCGGCTTTGCGGGATGAGCCCCGATTTTCTGGAAAAACTTCTCTGCGATATGGGAGCCCGGCTTTCCTTTCTTGCGCAAAAGATCCGGTTCCTGCAGTTCAACACAATACGAAAGAAGATCGCTGAGTACTTGCTGATGCAGCTCCGGGACCAGGGGAGGCGAGCGCTGCGGTTGCCTCAAACACGGGAGATGCTTTCGGAAATGTTCGGTGTTACTCGCCCAGCCCTATCCCGGGTGTTCTCTGAACTCTGCAGAGAGGGAGTAATTTCTGCTGAAGGCAAGATGATCCAGGTTCTGGAGCCTGCCCGTTTGCGGGCGATGGCAGAGGAGGAGGGTTGAGGCCAACGCTAACGTCTAGAACTGAAAGCCAAGGCCAGGGCTACGGTAAAGGCGAAAGCTAAGGTCTAGGATAGGGCCTGCGCATTGAATTGAATAGGAACACAACCCCTCAGGGATAGAAAGATCTGGACCGGACCGCAGTGGTGATCAAAAGAAAGGAACTGGATGGATCGTAGGATGTTCCCTCATAGGACCCGTACCAGCGCGTATCTTCGAACCCGGCGTTCTGTAGCATTCGTTGGAGCTCTCCGCTTGTAAGCCGGTAAAGGGGAAGGCTATTCTTAAGAATCTTGCCTTCCCCTCGTAGTTCAGTTTCGAAGAACACATGGTCCGGATCGGTCCCGGGAGTGTACTTTCGGCTGAGTTCCACCCCTTCTCCCTGCAGGCCTGGGAGGAGATACTGCGGCTCCCTTTGAAAAGTTACCCGATCGAAGTTCACGATTTGGATTAGAAGGATCCCCCCCGGTTCCAGGAGCTGAGCGAATCGGTAAAGGGTTTGTTGAATCTCCTGAAAGGTTTCAAGGTGCACAAGGGAGTTCCCGATGCAGTAGATTCCCTCAAAGGATCCTTCGGCAAAGGAGAGTAAGGTCCGCATCTCATCCACGAGGAACCTCTGGGAAGGCTCCTCTAAACATTTGCGACGGTTATCATGGGGGTTGCCTTCGGGATCGGGTAAGGGTTCTCGCGAACTGAACCGGATAGTGAGCTTCTCCCGGGCCTTCTGGATCATTGCGGGGTCCAGATCGACCCCCATGATCTGTTTCCCCTCCTCTAAAATGGGCAACGTATAGGTGCCGGTACCGCAGGCCACATCGAGAATCCGGGAGCGGCCTTCGAAGGCCTTTTTTAGAAAGTTGAGGATGGTGGGCTCGAGGGGAAAGAGGGAATCGTAGAAGGCAAAGAGAGCCTCGTAGAAAGGGTTGGATCCTACTGGCATGAGTTTTATTGTATCCTATAAGGAGGTTTGATTCTATAGATCCGCCGCGCAGTTACAGGGGGTTCACCGTTATAACGATAATCAGCTTGCAGGTTCGAACTAACCGCTCAATCCCGCTCGAACGCTCCGATACTCCAGGGCGGTGTGCGGGGATTCCCGTCCCGGTCAAAGGCGGGGATTGTTGCAGATAGATCCGTGCCCGATGCGGCGGCGGGAGAGCCCGCCTGCAGGCGGTAATTCTCTTCACCCGGATTCACGAATAGGGGGTTCTGATTCACCACGTTCCTCCATGCGGGATCGTTATATCCTAAAATTTGGCTTCCGCTGTTCTGCGTATAGGCTACCTGGGTAGTATAATTGGCTATGTAAATATTACTAGGGTCGCTGCTGCTGTAATACACATAGGCCCACTTAATGTCCGATATGGAGGGGGTCATGTAAAAAAGGTTCGTCGTGTAGCAAACGGGATAATGGGAGGAACCGCTGTCCATTTGATATAAGCCCGCCAAGGTGCTCGGGTAATCCGATTGCAGGTCTGTAAACAAATTGTTCTTGAACGTTGGATAACAGTTTGGCCCCCCATCGTTTCTAACATTGAAAGCTCTTTGCCGTTCACGCCCGCGTCCTACTACGAAGGTGTTATTGTAGAAATAGGGAGAGGCCCCATACGATAAAGTGACGCTGTAGGTTCTTCCAACCGTTGTGTCGGTCGATAATCCGCCATAGATAAGGTTGTTGTACACTTTAGGCGCAGAGTTGGTTATCGTCAGTCCGAAAGTTTGAGAAGTGCTCGAACTTCCCAGCCTAATGGTATTGTTCCGGATTGTCACTGTAGAACCTGTGCTGCAGCTGATACAGACGGAGAAAGCGTCTGTGCTTGAGCCACGGAAGGTGAAGCCGTCGATTGCGGTAGCCTCGGAGATCCCGACGCATTCAAGAATAGTGTTGGTACCCGTTGTGCGCTGGTCCTGAAGGACAGTATGGTAAGAACCGAGATTTCTAGAAGAAAAATCCATAGAATATGCACCGTAGATGGAAATACCTTCCTTCATGGTGGTCAGGGAATTCATGTAATACGTTCCCTCTGCTACCCGGACTTCCCCTGTGGCAAAGAGTGAGTCGGCCAGATCGATTCCCGCCTGGATCGTTTTCTTGGGGTGATCCTTCGTGCCCTGGTTCGAATCGTTTCCAGCTGCAGAAACGAATACGATCCCGGAAGTGATCGTGAATGGAGCACTCGTCGCCTCGGAGGAATCTTGCATTCCTGTTTTCGTGGCATACGCTTTTATCGTCATGGGCATGGAAACAGTGACAGAATTGCCGGTAACAGCTGTACTGCTTGTACGGGGGTCAGAACCATCAGTCGTGTACGTAATGGAGGCACCGCTTGTGGCGCAGGAAATCGTGACCGTTTGGCTAGTGGAAAAAGAACCCCCTGCTGGATTGAAAACAGGCGTTGCAACGGCACCTGACGGTTGTTCCCCGCTTGTTGTTACTGTTGTTTTACATTGGGCAACGTAACCCCTATCCGCCGTTCGTACTGTAATAGTGGCGATTCCTTCTGACATTCCTGTTACTAACCCAGCAGGCGACACTTGCGCGATTACAGTATCAGAACTTAACCAGCTTAAAGTCTGGTTTGAGGCATCCTGCGGTGTGATCGTTGCAACAAGCTGTTCTGTTCCTCCTACAGAGAGCATCATTTCGGTTTTATTCAACGTTACTCCAGTTACGGGCGTTTCCGTAAGTAAAGCCGAGTTCAACAGTTTGTCACAGGATAGAAGCAGTGTAATGACAATTCCACACAGCAAAAATATTTTTTCTATCGATAATTGTTTTCTGTCTTTCATATGTATTTCTTCCTCTTTCATATAGAATTCTTTCTGTTCAAAATTCTATTGCAAAACCAGGGATTGAAATCGTACTAAAGTGCCGAATTGAGTATTTTTTGATTTGTTTTTACGTGTTTTTCTCGTACCAAAGTGCCGATTTTAGTCGGTGGAGTACGTTATGGCCCGATGATGAAGGTTATCTTCCAGTTTTAATACTAAGTGGTGCCAAAATTGTTGCGGGAGTTGAAAGGGTACCCATATACTCGTGTTTCATCCCCGGGCAAAGCCCGCCTGAACAATGTCCTGTAAAAACCAGGGGTCTATAAGGAAAGAAAGCTCATTTTAATATTGCATGGGAGGCCGCCACAATTTTGCCTTCGAAATCAAAGCGCACATAGTAAACCGATTTCCCGTCAATCTTCACTTGCAGTAGGAAATGCTCTTAAGGACAATGTTTTTTAATTCTTTTGCAGCAATATAATTATCGTTGCCCAGAGGGGGACTTGAACCCCCAAGTCCTTACGGACACTAGACCCTGAATCTAGCGTGTTTGCCAATTTCACCATCTGGGCGATGGTTGAATACTAAACATCTCGATTCCAGTGTGTCAAGAGAAGGAAATCCATGGTAAGCAGCCACTCAGAGGAAAGAACCTCGGCTACGGTTGCTTATGTATTGTTTTTAAAGATGCCTGAATTTTATCAATTTCGTTTAGGTTTTATAAAAAGCAAAGCGTCGCTAGAAGGGGTGGGCTTCTGGCGACGCCATCTATGTAAAGCCCGGAATCCCGGGCTGCTCGGCGTTAACCGATCGGTTCTTGTTTTAGGTCCCGTTCGCGGCCCGATCTCGCTGCGTTAGGGACCTTTCGCGCGACTTCTTTTTCTAATCTTCTTTCACGATCTCGATCTTGATCGTCTGGGTATCCGCGGGGGTTTCTTTGGGAGGAATCTCTACCTTCAGAATCCCGTGCCGGAACACTGCTTTCACATTCTCCCGATCGAACTTGTCCTCCGGTACATAGTACTTTTGTTCCACGATATCTTTCAGTTTTAGTCGGTGCTTGAAGTACCGAATGTTTTCCTCCGGGAGGAACTCACCGGCCACCTTAGCGGAAAGAACCATGTAATCACCCTTGAAGGCGAGCTGAATTTGATCTTCTTGGAAACCGGCCAACGCAAACTCGAAGACCAAGGTCTTATCCGCTTTCATGAAGACATTCGTGGGTGGGTAGGGATACGTGGGATAGTAATCGGTATTCTCGTCCCATTTGGATTTGAGCCGTTCCCCGATTTCGTTCAGATCGAACCGATCGTGGAAGGCAGACCCTACTTTTTCGGCGGTTTCAAAGATCTCGTCCATGATCCGACCCAGATCCACTACGATTTTTTCCTGCATAGAACACCTCGTTTAGAGCGCGGTAGGGGACCGTTTCAGGCTCCCCGCTTCATCTACGATGAAGGCGGCCCTTTCGGCGCCGCATCTAACTAATCTGCAAGAACTATACCATAATACCTCTTTTATAGTCAATTATCTTATTCTATTGCAAACAATGATTTACCTTTTTCGAACCAAGTAAGAGTACTTCTTTTACTTGAACTTCATGTTGGATATTTTTGATACATGTTTCCTATACATGTAAAAATTCTGTGTCAAGATAACTCAGTACCGAACCGTCGTAGTTGCGTAAGCCCCGTGATACTGGTATGCTCCCTTTATCATGCGGATCCTGTACATTGGGGAAATAGTGGGCAAGGCGGGGGTGTTCTGTGTGAAAACTCTATTGCCTACGTTGCGGAAAGAACGGCAGATCGATTTTGTGATAGCCAATGGGGACAATGTTACGGGCGGATATGGGTTGGGAAAGAATCATTCCATCTATTTGAAAAAGCTTGGCATCGATGTCCTTACGGGCGGGGAATGTATATATTATAAAAAAGATATGGTAGAGCATATCGGAAATGTCCCTTATATCCTGCGTCCCGCGAACTATCCGCCGGGGAACCCCGGAAGAGGGTATGGAATCTATTCGGTTGCAGGAGGCAAACTAGCGGTGGTGAACCTACTCGGTCAATCCGGCTTCAACCGGGTGCATCTTAGTAATCCCTATAGCCTTTTGCCCCAACTGGTAGGTAGGATTCGGGAAACAACTCCCTGTATCCTGGTGGATTTTCACGCCACTACCACCGCTGAGAAGTATTCCCTCTTTTTCCATGCGGATGGGATGGTATCCGCGGTGGTTGGATCCCACATGAAGGTCCTTACGGCAGACGCGCGGCTCCTGCCCAAGGGAACGGCTGTGATCTGTGGGGCCGGGAGAACGGGAAGCATCCAGAGCGTGGGTGGATTGGATCCCGAGATCGAGATCCGCAAGTTCTTGACCCAAATTCCCGAGCGATCAAAGGATACCTGGGATACGCTGGAATTGCAGGGTGTGGTGATTGAGATTGATGAAACGGGGAAGGCTCGCTCCATTGAAGCGATCCGGGTTCCCTGTCGGGAGGTTCCCAATGAGAGAAATCGGGATAGTGACCAGGATTGAGGGCGATCGGGTGTTGGTAGAGTGTAAACCCAGCGCGGCCTGTCATTCCTGTAAGGGTGAATTGTGCGCGGTGAAGAATCGGAGTATTCCCGTGGAGAACATTCATCAACTGCCTGTACAGGTGGGCGACCGAGTGGAGATCTCTGTTCCTTCCACGCAGGCTCTTTCGGCCGGGTTCCAGGTCTTTGGAATCCCCCTGTTGCTTTTCGTTGCCTTCTACGTGTTCGCTGGGTATGTCTTTCCCCACGCGTCGGAGGGTGCCCGCATTGGGTTGGGGATACTCGGTCTGGGGTTGGGATTCCTGGGAATGTTTTTCTGGGGAAGAAAGTCCGCTCGATTGCCCGTGATCGAGAAGCGGTTCGAAGGACCTTTTCTGGAAGATTTTATAGAGGAAGTGCCCGAGATAGAAAGCTGAAGGAACACTTGGGGTTACGAGTGGGCAGCTTCGGCTCTTTTTGCTCTTGGAAGGAGTTTAATCAGTCGAGTAGCGAATGCAGTCTTCGCCACAGGTAGGTTCTTTCAAGAGGCATACTCCCGTACCAGTTTATTGATGGTTTCCGCCATTTTCGAGAGGGATACCTGGTACTGGATGAAACCATTCTCGAAAGCTACCCGGGGCATCCCGTACACAATGCAGCTTTCCTCATCCTGCCCAATGGTGATGCCCCCCTCCCGATAGATGGCTCCGATTTGGGTAGCTCCGTCCTTCCCCATTCCCGTCATGATCACCGCCAACGCGCGGTTCCCATACTGCCGGGCTACGGATTCGAACAGGACATCCGCCGAGGGCCTGTGTCCATTCACCGGCGGGGTATCCAACAGGTGCACGATAGCAGCGAGGGGCTTTTTTTCTACCACGATATGCCGGTTTCCGGGAGCGATGAGGATCCTTCCGGGCCGAAGGATATCCCCTTCCGAAGCCTCCTTCACTTCTAATGCGCAGATTCGATCCAGACTTTTCGCGAACTCTTCTGTGAATCCAGGAGGCATGTGCTGTACCACCACAATGGGAACGGGGAAGTTCGAGTCTAGGTTTGGAAACACTTCCCGCAGGGCGTTGGGCCCACCGGTAGAGACTCCAATGGCGACGATCTCGATAGGACCCGGGGCTTTTCTTGGAACAGAAGGTTTTACCAAACCTTCCTCTTTGGGCACAGGTTGGAGCGTGGAAGGGCTAAAAGAAGTACGGTTTTGCACCGTGCCAAAGTCCCGTGTTCCCACCTTAGAAGGAGGTAGGGTAACCGTTGAAGAAGGAATGGAGGTCACGTCTGGAATAACAGAAGGTTGAGTGGGTTTGCTTCGATTCTTTTTATACTTTCCTCCATACGCGCGGATCATTTCTACCAGAGCTTTCTGGACGCTCTGGAGCTCGCTTCCGTCCCCACCCGAAGGTTTTAAGATGAAATCGGAAGCTCCTAGGGAGAGGGCTTCCATCGTAATGTGAGCCCCCTGTTCAGCGTGAGAAGACAGGATGATTACCGGGATCTGAATGTTTCGTCGTTGTCGTTCCCTAAGAAACTCGATCCCATTCATTTCGGGCATTTCAAGGTCCAGGATGATTACATCCGGATCGAGTTTTTCCAGTTTTGCCAGCGCGAAGGCTCCGTTCATCGCCTTTCCCACTACCTGGAGATCCGGTTCGTGCTCTACGATCCGTCCGATCAAGTTACGCATGAGGGCAGAGTCATCCACGATTAGAACGGAAATTCTTTCGTCAGACACTTTTTGCTCCTTCGTAGATGTTACGTTATGAAATATAAAGTATATAAATAGTGTTAATCAAACGAATTTTCGATAGATACAGGCCCAATCGGTTTTAATGAACTCGAACTTTGTATTCATGCCGAAGAGGGATTCTGAATGCCCGATGAATAGGTAAGAGTGGTTACTCATCGCTTCCCAGAAACGTTCTATGGTGGCTTTTTGGGCCGCTTCATCGAAATAGATCAGAACGTTTCGGCAAAATACTATATCCAGATTGCGAAGGCCGCTATCGTTCTTCAGGTTATGGTAGTCAAATCGGATGAGCTGTTTCAATTCTTCCTTAACCTGGTACCCGTTCCCCTTCCTCTCCATGTACTTTTTCAGATACTTTTCCGGTATGTCCTGTACCCGGTTTTCTGGGTAGAATCCCTCTTTTCCCACCATGAGGGATTTCAAACTGATGTCGGAAGCAACGATCTTGATTCGAAAATCCTGTGGAAGGATGTCTTTCAAAACCATAGCAATGGTGTAGGGTTCTTCACCGGTGGAACATCCCGCGCTCCAGACCCGGATTTCCTTGTCTCCTTTGGGCGTTTTATACTTGATGAGATCGGGGATCACGTAGTGTTCCAAGGTATCGAAATGAGCGGTATTTCGGAAGAATCGGGTGAGATTGGTGGTGACAGCATCGAGAAGGAGTTTCAGTTCTTCAGGGTCTTTTTTAAGTTGTTCATAATACGCGGATGCGGTGGTTTGATTCACCGTTTTCAGCCGTTCCCGGATTCTACTTTCTAGAATCGTTCGGTTGGTGCTGGAAAAGTGTATGCCACTGGCTTCATAGATGAGGGTACGAAACTTTTCAAACTCTAAATCATTAAGAGCTTCTGGCATGTACTAGTTAGAATAGGATTCCATACCATGACTGTCAAGATCGGCTTTTTCAATTGACATTTATCCTATCGGTGCGAATAATACCAGTACATGAAGAAATATATTTTCGTTACCGGAGGCGTGTGTTCTAGCCTGGGCAAGGGGATTGCCGCGGCATCCATCGGTTGTTTGCTGGAGCATCGGGGGATGCGGGTGCGAATGATAAAGATCGACCCCTACATCAACGTGGATGCGGGAACGATGAGCCCTTACCAGCATGGGGAAGTATACGTTACCGATGATGGAGCAGAAACGGATCTGGACCTGGGGAACTACGCGCGATTTACCAGTTCGCCCCTTTCCAGGGCCAACTCGATTACCACGGGTCAAATCTATCAGGAAGTAATCCAGAAGGAGAGGGAAGGAAGATACCTCGGACGAACCGTGCAAGTGATTCCTCACATTACGGACCGAATCAAGCATCGGATCTGGGCAGTGGGGGAAGAGCCAGATGTGGATGTCACCATCGTGGAGATCGGAGGGACAGTGGGGGACATCGAGTCCATCCCCTTTCTGGAAGCCTGCCGACAGATGATCCATGAGTATGGGAAGAAAAACGTGCTGGCCGTGCATCTTACCCTGATCCCCGAGGTATTCGGGAACGAACTGAAAACAAAGCCTACCCAACACTCGGTGAAAGAATTACGGGAAATTGGGATCCAACCCGACATCCTCCTCTGCCGGGCGCCTCGGCCCTTGAGTGAGGACCTAAGGAGGAAGATCGCCCTGTTTACCAATGTGGAGTACGAGGCCGTGATCTCCGCCCATGACATTAAAACCACCATTTACGAAATTCCTCTGATCTACCAGCAACAGAATCTGGACATCATTGCCCTTCAGAAGTTGGAGCTCCCCATTCGGGACCTCGATATGGAGGAATGGAAGAGAATCGTGCAGGCTTTTATTACCTCTACGGATGTCGTTCGGATTGGGGTGGTGGGAAAGTACATCGACCTTCACGATTCGTACAAGTCTGTGGACGAAGCCCTGTACCATGGGGGATTCGCCAATGGCGTGAAAGTCCAATTAACGAAGATCGACTCGGAAAAGCTGGAGAAGGTGCGGAATCTGGACGAAGCGTTCGAAGGGCTCCATGGGATCCTCGTTCCGGGAGGATTCGGGCAACGGGGCATTCTGGGTATGATCAAAGCGGCCAAATGGGCGCGGGAACACAAAGTACCGTATTTCGGAATCTGTTTAGGATTGCAGATCATGGTGATCGAGTACGCCCGTTCGGTGCTGAAACTGGAGGATGCAGATTCCACGGAGTTCTCCCCTTCTTGCAAGAATCCCGTAGTGGTGCTTTTGGAAGAGCAGTTGGACGTGAAAAACTACGGGGGTACCATGCGGTTAGGTCGCTGGGACACTCAACTGAAGGCGGGTTCCAAGTTGGTGGAAATCTATGGAACCGATGTGATCCATGAACGGCATCGGCACCGGTACGAGGTTTCCAACCGGTACCGACCGCTGTTGGAGGATGCAGGTCTTCGAGTAGTTGGCACTACAATCGATGGTACTCTGGTGGAGATCATGGAGTGGGAAAAGCATCCCTGGGGAATTGGTGTTCAGTTCCATCCGGAGTTCCAATCCAAACCTACCCAGGCGCATCCCCTGTTTAGAAGTTTTGTTCAGGCATGTAAGGAATACCGGGATGTTCGATCCGGGGAACGGAGGCCAGAGCAGGAGCCGTGAAAAGGAGAGGGCTGATACTACTGTTCCTTGGATTCTTCTCTCTCTCCTGTAGCTTTGACTACCGGGAGGCTCAGGTGCCGGAGGACTTGGAGGACACGATTCCGAATATCGTTCTTACGGGATTCCGGCAGACGGTAGTCTCTAAAGGGAACGTGGTATTACGGATTCAGGTGGCTAAGGCGGAAGGATTCGAACGAAAGAAGCGAACCATATTCCAGCAGGTGCAGTTTTCCGAGTTCGACGAGGAGGGCAAACTCCTTACGGAGGGAAGGGCTGACACCGTAGTGTATGAGTCGGAAACCAAGAATGCGACGGTATCGGGGAAGGTGTTGATTCATTCCTTGCGGGAAGAAGGGAAGATTCTAGCGGAAGCCCTTTCCTGGAATGACAAGGAACGGATCCTGACGAGCCCCGAAGGGGACAGGGTGCGATTGGAGGACGAAAAGGGATCCTGGATCGAGGGCACGGGTTTTACGGCCGACCTAAGGCGCCTATTGGTTACCTTCAGCGGTCCGGTACGGGGTGAGTATGTGGTGGAGAAACAATAGAGTTTTTTTCATCACGATCCTTTTCCTGACTCTTTTAGAGCCGATTCATTCTGACGTGTTCCGTTTTTCCGGCGATCAAGTGAGTACCATCCTTGCGAAAGGAAAAGAGAGGACTCTCCTACGGGGAAATGCGGTGATACAATCCGATAATACCCGGATCACGGCAAAGGAAATAGAAATTTATGGAAAGGATTTTCAGTTTGCAAAGTGTTCCGGGGGGGTTACTGCTTGGGACTCGGAAAAGAAAATCCTCATTACCTGTGAGTCCCTCAGCTATGACCGGGTGGAGAAGGTCATCGTGGCTTCCGGGAACGCTTATATGGAGGACCGCAAGAACGAGATGATCGTCCGGGGTGAGCGGCTGGAACACAGGGACAAGGAAGACCTCGCGATTATCCAGATCGGAGTTCGAATCCTAAAGAAGGATCTTTCCGCTCGAGCTGAGTATGTCCGTTATAAACGGGACACGGACATACTGGAACTTTCCGGACTCCCACAGGTGTTCTGGAAGAAGGACCAGTACCGAGCGGCCCGGATCATTATGAACCTGAAAACCGATGAAATCACCCTCGCGGGAGACGTGGAAGGCTCCATCGTGTCCAAACCGGAGAAGAAGACGGATGAATAGAGATACTTCTGTGCTGAAGGTAGAGGGGCTAAGAAAGACCTTCGGCAGAAAAGAGGTGGTCCGAAACGTAACCTTCACGATGGAGAGTGGAGAGATCGTTGGGTTCCTTGGATTGAACGGAGCAGGCAAGACCACGACCTTCTACATGATCGTGGGGTTCATTCGCCCTACGGGGGGAGATATTTATTTGGATGAACGATGTCTCACCCAGGAACCCATGTACAAGCGAGCCTTGGCAGGAATTACCTACCTTCCTCAGGAAACTTCCGTGTTCACCAAGCTTTCGGTGGAAGACAATATTATGGCTATCCTCGAGACCCGTAAGGATTTGAGTAAATCGGAAAAGAAGGAACGGTTGGAACAATTACTGGAAGAGTTCGGATTGACGGAAAAGCGAAAACAGAAAGCGATCACCCTTTCCGGCGGGGAGCGCAGAAGGACAGAGATTGCCCGCGCCCTCGCTATTCGCCCTAAATTCCTTCTCCTGGATGAGCCCTTCGCGGGGATCGATCTGAAAACTGTGGCGGAACTGAAACGGATCATCCTCGCCCTTGCGAAGGGAGGGGTCGGGATTCTCATCACGGATCACAATATCTACGATACCTTCGACATTACCCAGCGCGCCTTCATCATGGATAAGGGGGAAATCGCCTTCCATGGTACTCCCAGGGAACTAAGCGAGAATGAGGATGTGCGGAGGATTTTTCTAGGGGAAGACTTCCGGATGCACCGGTGAGAGGGGTCCGTTAACCTTCCGATCTTCATCAACCGACGGTATGCAAACTATCCGCGCATTTTTTGCTTCGATAGTTAAAGCAACCCGCGCCCTTCTCCCGTCTTATATACCGGAGGTTGAAAGATGGGTGGGTTTTGGGTGCAGGTCTTAAGGGGCGGAGGAATCAGACACGGGGGGGGCCGGAAGCTAGAGCTTGGATGGGCTTCTTGCTTAGGCTTTCTTTTCGGTTTCACCTGTGGTACCTTAGGGTTCCTATCTACCTTTTCCAGCTGTGCCCGGCCTCCCCATATCGAACCTATTTTGATCGATCCCGCTACCCTAAGGCCTCCGCAGTTACAGGGAATCCAGGCGGGGGAAGGGAATACGGTGGAGCTCAGGTTCGATAAATCCACCTGGATCGATCTTTCTTCGATTCGGATCCAACCGTCCCTTTCGGTGCGTCGGGTGGAAGATGGGAATACGGTTTGCCGACTCCATCTGGAAGGGAAGGGAATCCCCGGCAAGAAGTACACGTTGGAAGCCCGGACTCGGGATGAGAAGGGCAACACTTCGGAGTTCCTCTATGGGTTCTATGGGTTCAACGACCGGATCCCGCGTTTATTGATCAACGAGTTTATCACTACTTCTGCCACCACGGTGTTAACTCAGGTAGAGATCGCCGTTCTCTCCGATGGAGACATGGGGGGAGTGACGTTCTACGAAGGAACGAAAAATGTGCCCGATAAGACTTTCATTTTTCCCGCTTTCGAAGTAACAGCGGGGGACTTTATCCTTCTTCACTTCAAACCCGAAGGAACTGCCGGTGAAATCGATGAAGCTACGGATAAGAAGGTGGCAACGGGAAAAGGAGCCTCTCCCACAGCGTACGATTTCTGGGCACAGGGTACAGGGAACCTTTCGGAGGATAACGATGTCCTGAGCCTGTATTCGAACCCCGAAGGGAAGCTGATGGACGCGGTTCTATACTCCTCCAAAGTGTATGAATCGGGTATGAAGTACAACGGCTTTGGAACGAGTGCAATGCTAGAGAAAGTTCTTGCATTAAAGGAAGAAGGTGGTTGGGTATTCGCGGGAGCGGATCCGTACCCCAGCGATGGGGTGAACCCAAAAGGAGCTACTTCCCGAAGATCGATCTGCCGGGACAGTCGGTTCAGTGATACCAACAGTAAGGCCGATTGGCATATCGTGCCATCGGGTTCCGCTACCTTTGGGGCAGTGAATTCGGATGCGGTGTATATTCCATAAGCAGCGCATCAAAAGGAGGGCGGAACTTACAGGCTCCCATCATTGTGGGCAACGCAAAATTCCTTGGCAAGAGAGCCTTCGGGCCTTATGAAAAAAGTTTGGTTTTAGGAGATGTATGGTTTTATGAGGTTTTCCAGTGTCTGGCGGGGAGCTAGACCAATATGCTGGGCCACCGGTTGGCCTTTACGGAATAGGATCAACGTAGGGATACTGACGATCCCATATTGGGAAGCAATGTCAGGTTCTTCATCCACGTTCAATTTAGCGATCTTTAGTTTTCCGTTGTAGATCTTAGAAAACTCTTCCAGTGTAGGGGCGAGCATACGGCAAGGCATGCACCATTCGGCCCAGAAATCTACCAGGACAGGCAGATCGGATTTCAACACTTCTGCTTCGAAGTTTTGCGCGGTCAACGTAACTTCATTTGCCATGGAGTGGAGTATGACATGATCCAGGAGGGGAGTCAAGGATGCGCGTTGCCTCATCCAAAAATCTAACCCTGAGACACTCCTTGCCGGTACAGTGGTACCGGCGGAGGATCCCCATGGGGGTACGGATGAAGGAAAAACAAGCCATCCCGGCACAGATCGCTTCCCGCTACCAACAGGGAAGCAAGAGGGACAAACAGAGGATTCTCGATGAGTTTACGCAGCTTACCGGCTACCACCGTAAGTACGCGATCCATCTGCTAGCTACGTGGGGTAAGGAACGTATCCAATGGATCCACGGGCAACGGGTGCGGTTTGTGGTCGGGGCGCCCCGAAAGAGGAAGAAGCGGGAGGGTAGGCGGGTGTACGATGAGAGGGTTCGGGAAGCGGTGCGGAGGGTCTGGGAGTTGTTTGACTACCTCTGCGGCAAACGGTTAGCGGTATTGATTCGCGCCAACCTGGACATGTTGATCGGAGAAGCAGAGCTAGGGATTGAGAGGAGCCTTCGGGAGAAGCTGTTGTAGGGGAGCCCTGCCACGATCGACCGGCTGCTGAGCCCGCAGCGCAAGAGGCTCGCGCTGAAGGGCCGTAGCCGTACCCGAGCCGGTAGCCTCCTTCGCCATCAGATTCCCATCCGGGTGTTCTACCCTTGGCAGGAGCGGCGAGTAGGATTCTGTGAGTTGGATACGGTTCGCCACGATGGAGGCAGTAGTCGAGGAGAGTTTTGCCAAACCCTCACCCTCACCGATGTGGCCCGTGGGTGGGTAGAGCTACGGGCGCTTCGTAACCGGGCCCACCGATGGGTCAAAGAGGCCTTAGAGCAGGTAGCCTCTACCCTACCATTCCCCCTACTTGGGATCGACAGCGACAACGGGGGTGAGTTCCTCAACCAGCAGGTAGTGGATGGGTGTAAGACCCATCAGGTCCCCTTCACCCGAGCGCGGCCCTACCCGCAAGAACGACACCTGCTTCGGGGAGCAGAAAAATGATGGTGCGGTGCGTAGGTATGTAGGGTATGCTCGGTATGATACCGATCCCGAATACACAGCCTTACAGGAGGTGTACCCGCCTCTGTGTCTGCTACTGAACTTCTTCTCTTTACCGCGAATTATATGTTTGTATTGGCCTTAAGTTGCTTAGCCTGTTCGCCAGGAGGAAATAACCCGATTGTATCCAAAACATCCCCCGAACCTTTTTTTGCGCCTTTAGAAGGTCCCTGGGTGGTGGCTGTTCAGCCAGGACACTGGAAGGTGGAAGAATTACCCGAAGAGCTAAGCCGACTGCGAACTAGCACAGGGGCCGTGTTTGGAGAAGTACGAGAGGTGGACGTTAATCTTCGGGTAGCTGACCATCTGCTAAAAAGAATTGAATCTAGGGGTTAGGAGGGTATTTTAATTCCTGCTACTGTGCCAAGTGGACAGCGAGCGGATGCCTTTATTTCCATTCATGCTAATTTCGGGAACGGTAGCAATCGGGAAGGATGGAAGCTCTCCCCCCCTTTTCGGGCTTCCTCTGCAAGCCGTTTTCTTGCCCTTTCTCTGGAAGAGGCTTTTCTGGATCTTTCTGAGGGGAACTTGCAAATCCTGAAGGCAATGAAGGATAGCAGCTTTCCCGGATACCCGCTTCCCAGCCCCACTCTTCCTACGGTAAATATGCGGGGATATTTCGGGTTTAACTTTCGAAGATACCGAAATAGCATGAGCCCTTACACCCCTGCGGTTCTTATCGAACTGGGATACCTTTCCCATCCCAAGGATCGAGAACGCTTAACCCGGTATCCAGAGATGTACGCGGAAGCTATTCTCGCAGGTTTCGGCCGCTATTTTTCCACCCGACGCCAAATGGACGAAGGGTTTCTGACTCCTTTAGTTTTCCCCTGGGTTTCCATTGGGAACACCGGAGGACCGGTGCGCCTCAGGCCTTCGCCAGAATCGCCCCCCTGTGGCACTTAGAACCCGGCACTATCGTGTTGCCTGTAGATGAAAAGGAGGAATGGTACGAGGTCTTTATTCGTTCTCACTATGCCATGGGTTGGATCCGGAAAGCGGAGACTCTCCCTGCATCCGATCCCCGCTGGCCGATGCCTAAAGAAACAGTAAACAATTAAAAGGTTTTATTTCTCCCAGAAGCTGACCGTTTTGCGGGCGAATCTTTCCTTCAAGTTCGTATACGGATAACATGCACGGTTACACCCAGAGCAACCCCCATAAGGAGAATACGGATCCAAACATGGGTCACTACAAAAAACGCAGAGTAGAGAATGGTTGCCCAGAGTAAACTTAACACCACCACTTTAACCGACAACGGGATGCTTTTCCCTTCCCGATAGTTGCGAATATACGGCCCAAACAGAGAACTTTCCATAAGCCATGTGTAGAATTTCCGAGATCCCCTGGCATAACACGCAGCTGTAAGAAGAAGGAAGGGGGTTGTGGGAAGAAGGGGCAGGAATATGCCTAAAATTGCCAACCCAAGGGCAAGGGTACCTATAGAAATGTAAAGATATCTACGCATGGGCATTCCGCAGCAGGTCAGTTGCATACTATTAACAATTTCCACTAATTGTGTCCATGGTAGTTTCAGCTTATACTAGCCGTATGAAAAGAAAGATTATCATCATTCTTGCTCTATCTCTTGGATGTATCTCTTTACTGGTTATTGGGTTCGTTGCTAGGATAAAAGAAATGAATAATCAGCTGAACCAGGATTATGAGTCCATAGCCTCTATAGATCTGTCCCAAAAACCCAACGGAACTTATATAGGCAGGTTTGAAGCCTTCTTAGTATCTGTAGATTTAACTGTAAAAGTTGAAGGCGGCAGGATCAAGGAAATAATTGTAAACCGGCAATCCTCAGGACCAGGGTACGAGGCGCGTGAAACCGTGGAGCGTATTCTTCAAGCACAAACTCCCGGGGTAGAGGTGGTTAGCGGTGCTTCTGGCAGCAGCAAAGCCATCATGATTGCTGTGTACAGGGCCCTGAAGTAACTTTTAAAATCTTCTGCAAACAGTAGTTCTACTCCCACACGGGCTGTAACCAGTGGAGATAGTCTTTATCTTTCCCCAGTACAATAGAGCGGTAAGTCTCTGCGATGCGTTTTGTTATTGGGCCTATTTCACCTGAACCTACAGGGATACGGTCTACCGATGCTACCGGCATAATTTCCCAGCCTGTGCCCACAAAGAACACTTCGTCCGCTATATAGAGCTCCGTTCGGTCCACTGGCCGTTCCACAAACTCCAAACCCAAACGAGGCTTACAGAACGCAGCCACTGTATCACGGGTAATGCTCTCTAAAATACCCGAGGTTACCGGCGGAGCGATCACCTTACCATCCCGCACCAGCAGGAGGCAGGCCCCCGGCCCCTCGGTAACTTTTCCTGCATCATCCAGCAGAATCGGCCAGTCATACCCGTTTACCGTTGCCTCCATGGCGGCTAGTCGTCCATTGTGGTAGTTGGAGAAACATTTTAACCGGGGAGGCATGATATGGTCTGAAATACGAACCCAGGAGCTGACCCCCACATGGAGGGCTTTATCCATGGATTGGTACGCTTCAAACGGCCAGGAGTCTATAACCAGTTCGGTTGGTTTCCCTGGTTGAGGCTGGAGAAGCTCCCGAACCATCCCTTTCTGAAACACATAGGGTCGAATGTAAACATGCTGTCGGTACTTGTTTGCCCTCAGAAGATCTATCACTGCTTGTTCCAGTTGTTCGAGCGTATAAGTGAATCCATACCGTACCATCCGGATGGAAAAAAGGAACCGCTTCATATGATCTTTAAGCCGGAACACGTAAAGCTGCTGCTTTTCCTCGTTCCAATAGGCTTTAATCCCTTCAAATATACCGGCTACCGAAGCATGCCCCACCGCATTTACATGTATCAACGCATCTTTCCAGGGCAGTATTTCCCCGTTTCTCCAGATAAACTCTGCAATGTCTTCTTTGTAGATGGCCATACCCCCTCCTGCATGATTGTTTAGACAAACTTAAGTGGTGCCAAAATTGTGGCACCCCTATTCAAGCAAACTAATAAAGATGACAGGAAACCCAATGATTGGGTGCTGTCATCCGTTCTTCCGGATACACTTCGTTACATATATCCATGGCGTAGGGACAGCGCTCATGGAAATGACAACCCGAAGGCAGGTGCAGAGGGCTGGGAATTTCGCCCTTTATAGGAGGTGTATGCTCCAGGTTTTTGCCCCCCAGTCTGGGTATAGAGTTAAGCAGAGCGATTGTGTAGGGATGTTTGGGGCTGGAAAACACATCCTGCTTTTTCCCTTTTTCCACAATTTTCCCCAGATACATGATTCCCACATGATCACTGATGTGTTTTACCACCGCTAAATTATGAGCGATGAATAAATAAGAAAAATGAAACTCTTTTTGCAAGTCCATCATTAAGTTCAAGATCTGTGCTTGGATAGATACATCCAGAGCAGAAACAGGCTCATCCGCTATGACAAACTGAGGGTGGACAGAGAGGGCACGGGCAATTCCGATCCGCTGCTGCTGACCTCCGCTGAACTGGTGGGGGTAGCGGTTCACCTGTTCCGGCCGGATACCGACCTTTCGAAGGAGATCCATAGCCATTTCCGTTGCCTGTGATTTTGTATCCGCCAGACGGTGAAAAAGAATCGGTTCACGGACTATATCCAGCACCTTACTTCTTGGGTTTAAAGAAGCATACGGGTCTTGAAAGATCATCTGCATTTGTTTGCGTAAAGGCAGCATTTCTTTTTTTAAGAATCGGGTTATATCTATCCCCTGGAACAGAATCCGGCCCCCTTTGGGTTCCAGTAGCTTAATGATGGTTCTCGCGGTAGTTGATTTGCCGCAGCCTGATTCCCCTACCAGGCTGAACACGGTACCTTTTGGGATTTCAAAGGAAACCCCGTTTACAGCGTGTACCCGGAGAGTTTCTCGAATGAGCCTGCCGTTTTGAAACTTAAGTTCATCCAGAAGCCCTTTTCCTACACGAAAACTTTGGATTAAATTTTCCACCAATAGAATATTTTCCATAGGCTACGTATCCGTCCAGAGGGGGAAAAAGCAGAGAGCTTTTCGGCCTTTGGGTCCCTCGAAAAGGGGTGGTTCCTCCTGCGTGCATATGGTTTGGCAGTAGGAACACCGATCGGCAAACTTGCAACCCTGGGGAAGTTCGAACATGTTCGGTACTATCCCCGGTATAGGTTCCAGCCTTGACTTTTCCTGTTCGATGTCGGGTATTGAACGCAAAAGTCCTTCGGTATACGGATGCGCGGGATTTTGAATGACATCTTTGGTATCCCCCGTTTCTACTAATTTCCCGCAGTACATTACCATAACCCGGTCTGCAAGTTCGGATACTACGGATAGATCATGGGTAATAAGGATCAACGCGCATCTTGTTTCTTCCGACAACTTTTTCATTAATTTTAATATTTGAGCTTGAATCGTGACGTCCAGCGCTGTGGTAGGCTCATCGGCGATAATCAGGTCAGGCTGCGATGCGAGAGCGATAGCGATGATTACCCGCTGTCTCATGCCGCCGCTGAATTGATGGGGGTAATCAAGAAGCCGTTTTTCCGGGTTGGAAGTTTAAGACACATGGTACCCCCTGGACCTACGCAGACAAAAGGGCTAACTCATCTTTGTACTGAACCAGTAGGTTGTCAAGCACTACCGGTAGAAAGACCAACGCNTCTGCTTTNAAGGCCGGATANGTTTCTCGCATCAGATGTAGCGGTGTATCCCCCTTGTAGCTATTGTGCCTCCTGCANTTGAACCACGCCTGGTAGTAGGCCGCCTTCCTCAGAAACTCATTCAGAGAGGCAAAGCTCTCNGCTGCGTACAGTTCCTCCTCCACTGTAGCGATGGGAAGTCTCTACATCGCTCTGGTACGTCTTCGCACCGGGAGGAATCAGGTGATGGGTGGCTCCCAGGCACTTCTGCACCACCTGCGTGAAC
>Ga0067045_1027993_pt1 | contig 47251 bp, 36 predicted proteins | sample TerdegcTABiofilm_FD_59184 | JGI IMG/M metagenome (GOLD analysis project Ga0067045, IMG submission 59184) | Combined Assembly of (Gp0054472, Gp0054536) Wastewater bioreactor microbial communities from Singapore -Terephthalate degrading...
GAGACCAAAATGGATCTCTGCCCTTCCTGAAGATTTTTTGATTCAAAACGCATGCAAAATTGATGCAAAAAGTAATATTTTTGTCGAACCTTTACTAATTTAGTCCTAACAATAGGGGGCCAAACCATAGAAATGTACCTTCCCTTCGAATTTTTTTCAATAATGGCGATTTTTCCTGCTTTGTTATTATTTGATAATCCCGCTATATCTTTGCCGGGAATTGAAATGGAATACTTACTATGATTCAAAGAATACAGACAATTTACCTTTTATTGGCTGCAATTGCCGCCGGTGTTCTGGTTTTCTTGTTCCCATTGGCCGGGTTTTATGGAGACCTTGCGACTCTGGAATTGTGGATAACCGGTCTTAAAAATTTGGCACCTGTGGAGTCACCCGTTCATTTGAATTTGGTATTAACCTATTTGGGTGCGTTTCTCAGTTTGGTTATTGCCATTCAGTCGATCATTATCTTATTACAATATAAAAACAGGATTCGGCAGCTTAAGTTGTTGAGGATTGCCTGGCTGGCCAATATTTTGCTGGTGGTTTTTTTGTTTTTTGAAAGCAATCTTGTGGCAAAAGGGGCAGGTGTATCTCCCGAGTATAAAACCGGTATTTTCTTTCCGGTAATCAGTCTGGTTTTTCTTATTCTGGCACAAAGGGCCATTCAATCTGATGAGCGTAAAGTGAGAGCAGCCGATCGTTTGCGTTAGTGCTCTCATCGCTCTTTTTCAACCACTTCCATTTGGGTTACTTTTCCTGAATCAAGGGTAAACCTCAGGAGGGTGTAGCGGGTGTGCATTCCTTGCTTGCCACAGGCTCCCGGATTGAGGTGTAAAAGATGATTCGCGGGGTCGGGAATGACTTTGAGAATATGGGAATGTCCGCTAATGAAAAGCCCTGGTTTGAGTTCTTTTATCAGCTTGCGTGCTTCAGGACTGTATTTTCCGGGATATCCGCCAATGTGCATCATCAATACTTTGAGATTCTCGATTTCGAAGAACAGATATTCCGGGCATTCTCTCCGTACTTTGTAGTCATCAATATTGCCGAAAACAGCCCTCAAAGGCTTAAGCTCGCGAAGTTCATCCAGCACATTCAATCCTCCGATGTCGCCGGCATGCCATATTTCATCAGTATCTTCGAGGGCTTTTTTAACGAAAGGCAGAATAATTCCGTGCGTATCGGAAATCAGGCCAATTCTAATCATTTAGGGCTTTATTTTTGGGGAAAAGCAAGCAGAGGCAGGTTGGCTTTGTATAAGTCGCGACGTGAGAGTACCGGCCTGAACCAGCCTGCAAACGGGCTTTCGCGGTGAAAATGGAAGGCTATTAAAACGGGATTAATTCGGTTGATGGCGTCGTATATTTCATCTTTCGTTTTTTCGCAGTTCACCAGGTGAAGCCTGGTGTTGTCTTTAATTTTTCCGACCAGGCTATGATACACGGCATCATGTTTTTCTTCCAATCGGATGAAGAGATACTGCAACTCAGCACCAAAAGGTCTGAAAAATTCTTCTGTTTCTTCGATGCATGTAGAGCAGGCTTTTTCGGGGTCGATGGCATAAAGTACTTTTTTCATGCCTGAGTATCCGCAATTTATGGGGATAGCAAGGACAGGAATTCGGGTGTTTTTCATCAGTTTTTCAGCAGTGCTTCCTGAGAAGTGATTCTTGTGACCTTGCCCAACAGCACCAACGATGATGAGATCGGGTGTAAATTCGGTTGCAGCTTCTACAATTTCTATATCAGGCTCACCACTGCCGATGCTGGTATCAATTACCACTTTCCCTTCAGCTTTCTCCTTTGCCCTGGCCTCCAAATCTTTCATTCTATGCTCAGCTTCTTCACGAATTCCTTGTAAAACATTCATGTCGAGCACTGTTTGCGAAGCAATGCTATCGGGGAATACACCTGCTGTAAGCATGACCTGGTCGAAGATGCTGTGAAACAAGAGAATAGAGGCCCCAGTGGCTTTTGCCATATCAAGACCATATTCAACCGTAACCCAGGTGTGCTCCGAGAAATCAACAGGGATAAGTATCTTTTTCATGGCTGTGAGGTTGTTTGTAAAACAAAGTTAGTAATTAAACCTGCTAATTTAAATCTGCAGGAATAAAAATGTGTTTGTATTAACTTTGCATTAAACATTGTGTAATGGATATAAAAGCTGAACTTTATTTAGGGGATTGTAAAGAGGAGTTAAAAAAAATTCCGGACAATTCTGTAGATCTTATTTTTACCTCACCCCCATATGCAGATCAGCGCAAAAATACATATGGAGGAATTCACCCCGACAATTATGTTCAATGGTTTTTACCTATTTCAGAGCAGTTATTGCGGGTTTTAAAACCGACAGGAACTTTCGTTTTGAATATTAAGGAAAAAGTAATTAACGGAGAAAGAAGCACCTATGTTCTTGAATTAATTTTAGCCATGAGGAAACAAGGCTGGCTATGGACAGAAGAATTTATCTGGCATAAAAAGAATTCATATCCAGGTAAGTGGCCTAACAGATTTCGTGACGCTTGGGAACGCCTATTGCAATTCAACAAACAGCGTAAATTTAATATGTATCAGCATGCTGTGATGGTTCCAATGGGGGACTGGGCTAAAACCCGGCTTAGAAATTTATCTGAGACTGACAAAATAAGAGATGAATCAAAAGTAGGAAGTGGTTTTGGTAAAAGAATAGCAAATTGGTTGACCAGAGAAATGGTTTACCCTGACAATGTTTTACATTTAGCAACTGAATGCAGTAATAAAAATCACAGTGCAGCTTTTCCCGAGGAATTGCCTGAATGGTTCATAAAACTTTTTACAAAAGAATTTGACACTGTTTTGGATCCATTTATGGGCTCTGGGACTACAGTATTTGTAGCTAATCGGATGCACAGAAATGCCATAGGAATTGAGATTGTCCCTGAATATTTCAATATGGTAAAGAAACAAATTATCCCTGTTAGTTATTGCCTTTTTGAACCTGAAAATGATTATGGGAAGGTTGACAATAGATGAGTTAAATCAATACATTGAGGCTCATATTGGGGAGTTTCATCAAAGAAGAATAGAAACCTTGGAAGGATTGAAATTATCCACTATCCTGAAAAGGAAAAATCCCTATTTATACAGGGCTAAAGCTCAATTCACTGCTGAGCAAATTGTTAGAAACATCGTTGATGCTTTCTTGTCTTCAAATGAGGAAACTATTTTCGGAGATTGGATGGAAGGACTGGCAATCTATATCAATTCAAAAACCTATGGAGGCTACAAATCTGGAATACGTGGAATCGACTTAGAGTTTGATAAAGATGGTATTAGATATATCGTTACCATCAAATCTGGTCCCAATTGGGGTAATAGCTCCCAAATCGGGAGAATGATACAGGATTTTAAAACAGCTATCAAGACTCTTCGATCAAGTAATTCAGGTTTAATTATACAACCTGTGAACGGATGTTGTTATGGTAAAGAAGCGAAACCAGATAAAGGTGACTATTTTAAGTACTGTGGTCAGCAATTTTGGTATTTTATTTCAGGGAACCCCAGATTATATTTAGATTTAATTATACCTTTGGGCCACAAGGCCAGAGAAAAGAACGAGGAGTTTCAGGAGGAATATCTAAAAATTATCAATGTTTTCACTCGTGAATTTTCAAATACCTATTGTAAAGTTGATGGAAGTATAGACTGGGATGCAATCCTTAAATTCAATTCTTCGAGCACGGATTAAAAATTCATAGTAGTGTTCAATTAGTTTGATTTTGGCTTTATTGCCAGAAATCCTTTTACAAGAATAAATATCAACACATGCACTAAAATTATGGCCGCACCTGAAGGAATGTTTAGTGCATAAGAGACCAACAGACCGACTACATTACCGGCAAGCCCCAACAGGAATGAATATCCAATCATCTGGTTGAAGCGATGGGTGAGCAGATTTGCTGTGGTGGGTGGTATTGTCAGTAAGGCCAGCACCAGAATAATTCCTGCCACACGGATACTCAGAACGATAGCCAGGGCAACGAGAATCATAAGCGTATAACTGATAAAATGTACCGGAATCTTATGGGTGGAGGCATAATCAGGGTCAAAGGCAGTGGCGAGTATCAGCCGGTAAAACGAAACAAAGAAGAGGATAATCGCCATCACCAGAAGGGCCATCCATAGTAGCTCATCATTGCTGACAGATAAGATGCTGCCGAAAAGACTGCTCATAAGATTAGGCGCATAACCAGGCGTGAGAAAGGTGAAAATAATGCCAATAGCCATACCCAGCGACCAGAAAATTCCAATGGCAGAATCTTCTCTAACCTCCGTACGGTTCGATAGCCATTGTATAGAAAAACCTGATAGAATGGCAAATACAGCAGCACCCATTAAAGGGCTAAAGCCTAAAAAATAAGCAATACCCATTCCCCCAAACGAAGCATGTGTAATGCCCCCGCTAATGAAAACCAATCGGCGGCTGACGATATATGTTCCTATAAAGGCACAAATTAAAGCACTGAGCAACGAGGCCAACAGCGCATGTTGGAAGAAAGTGTATCCGAGCAGGTTAGTCATGGCTTTGAGAATTGTGTTCAACTTCGTGTCGTGAAAGAACCCGATGAGGGACAGGTCCATGGGCAACAAGCTCTATGGGGCAGTTGTATATTTTGAGCACATCGCCGGTTATTTCCGGACTTGGATGATAGTGCAATTCTCCGTTTACACAGGCAATAGATTTCACGTAGGCAGGTATAATTCCGAGATCATGCGAAACCATAAGTATAGTGAGACCTTCCTCGTTCAATTCTTTCAGCAATTCATAGAGTTCGGCTTCGAATTGGTTATCGGCATAGGTAGAAGGCTCGTCGAGCAGCAGCAGCGCCGGACGCGCCACAAGCGCACGAGCCAGGAACACGCGTTGCATTTGCCCTCCCGACAGGCTGCCGATGCTCTTCCCCTTCAGATGACCTGCACGGAGTTTTTCCATTAATTTTTCAACATACTTCTTATCGTCTGCGGTGTATTTCCCAAATATGCCCTTTTTGCCCATCAGGCCTGAAAGAATTACCTCTTCAGTGGTAATGGGAAAACGTTTGTCGAAGGTATTTACCTGGGGTAGGTAACCCAGCCCTTTACTATCCCCAAAATGAAAGATGATTTCACCACTAACAGGTGGCAGCAAGCCTGCAATGGTTTTTATAAGTGTAGTCTTACCTCCTCCATTCGGCCCGATGATACCAATGAAATCGCCTTCCCTAACTGTCAGATTGACATTTCGGAGAATAGGTTTTCCATTGTATCCGGCTGTTAAATTTTTGATTTCTAAAATGTTGTTCATTTCTTATATGAATGCAAATGAATGATTATCCATCGGAATGCCAGGGATAAATTTCTGAGAAGTTCAGGGCTGTTTTTTCTGTATGGATTCCTGTAACATTATGATAATGCTAAACATATTGTTTTCCCAATCTTCGGCCATTGGGTCGAATGGGATGACCATGGCACCGATTTCCCGGGCAATAGTTTCTGCATTTTCCCGATCAAATTGTTGCTGAATAAATATGGCTTGAATGTTTTCTTTTCGGGCAAGGTCAACAAATTCGCGCAGGCCGCGGGTGGTTGGGGCATTGCCTCCCTGTTCTACAGCTATTTGTTTCAAGCCATAATCGTGGGCAAAATAGGTGAGGGCAGGATGAAAAATCATAAAGCTTTTTCCCGATAGCGGTAACAAAGTTGTTTGAGCCAATGTATCGAGATGGCGTATGCGTCTTAAAAGTTTTTCCAGATTTTCTTCGTAAACAGCTTTATTTTCGGGATATAATTTTTCGAGTGCCAGCGCGGTGTTTTGAGCCAATACCCCAGCCTGTCGGGGGGATAACCAATAGTGCGGGTCGGCACCTTTATGGTGTTCCTCTGCCATAGCCTCATGGGTGTGCTCGCATTCTCCTTCAATCAAATCAATACCTTCTGACCAGTCTACTACTTTTAAGTGAGGATGAGTGCTTCGGAATTTAGGTTCCCATTGTTCTTCAAAAGCCAGATGCCCGTTCTTTATCCAGAGCTTTGCATCTCCAAGCCTTACCATTTGCTGGGGAGTTGGGTCGTAGGTTTCGTGGCTGGCCCCGGGTGCCACAAGCACCTCTACCTCAAAATCATTTCCTCCTATCTGTTCAACAAAATACTTTTGGGGTAATATACTAACCACCACTACTTTTTTCCCTAAATGCTCCGTCCGGTTGCAGGCAATCAGGATAAGGATCAATGCCGGAATGATAAGGAATTTTCTCATCATGATTTTTTTTCAAATTTAAGACAATAGAAACAAGATCCGCTGCAAAAAGTTTAGGGACGGTAGATCGTGGCCACACGCTTAACTGTGGCTGCTTCAAAATATCCAAGTGCGGTTCCGCTGATATTGCCTTTTACGTTGGAGGGTGAGGGCGAGAACAGGGGAGTTTGGGGAAAAAGCTCTCTCTGCATGAAAGCCAGATAATCGCTAAACCAGCGTTCAATGCCATAAACCTCTAAAACAATAGTGTCGCCCGGATTGATTTGTTGTCCTCTGCGTTGGCTTGCAAAAGCCACCGTAACTCCATTCAGGTACAGACCGTCGAAAAACCTGTCATCAAAGCTGTTCCATTCTATCAAACTATCTGTTTCTAAGACACCGTTTTGAAAATATCGTATCATATAAGCGTCTTCACCCAAAGGCTCTTGTCCGTAAAGCAGGATTTCCCAGAAATCGTTGCGAAGCCCCTCTTTGAAATTTACTCTTGCAGAGTCCGGCTTCATTCCGCGCGGAAGGGTGGAAATAGCGTAATAATAGTCGGAGCCGCCAATAGCTTCCTGAAGATGAATACTCAGGCGATAGGTAGTTCCAACCTCTCCTGCAAAATTGCCCGGCGTGGTGTAATTTCCCGCTGAGGTTTCCGGAAGCAACAGGCTATCGCCATCAAAAACCAGATAAACCTTTGCCCCGCTAATAACGGGCACTGGTTGGTTGCTAAAATAGGGTGCTGTGGTAGTAAGCCTGATTAGGTGAGGGCCGGGTTCGTTGGTTATCATTCCCTCTGCTACAACGCGGGTGTATGATTCGTCGAGCTCAATATCCATTTTCTCGGTGCAAGCAGCAAATGATAGTGCTATCAGCAATAGAATCAGACTGTGGCTTATCCTTTTCATCTCAGAAATTGAAGTTAAAGGTGATGCTGGGCAATACGCCGAAAAGATAGGTTTTCTCTGCTATTGTCTGCTGGGGATTGTCAGGATCCTGGCGGAAATTGATGGTCCAGGCGTTTTTACGTCCATAGGCATTGTACAATGAAAAATTCCACTCGTAATCCCATTTTCGGTTTTCCTTTTTCTGTGCTTTAAGTATAAAGGAGAGGTCCAATCGGTGATAGGCCGGCATTCGATAGGCATTGCGGTCGGAATAAACAGGAACAATGTTGTTGCCAATTACGGCTCGCCCTGTGGGGAAAGTTACCGGTGTACCCGATGAATAAACCCAATTGGCCGAGAGAATCATTCTTTGATTCAGTTCGAAATTTGAAACTACTGAGATCTCATGCGGTTTGTCGTAAGCCGGAGAATAAGGTTTTCCATTGTTGATGGCCGCAATGGTCCGCTGGCATTTTGATAGGGTGTAGGCAATCCATCCGTTGAACCGCCCGGCGCGACGGCGCAACAAAAGTTCTATTCCGTAGGCCTTTGCCTGGCCTGTACGCAACTCGGCTTCAAGGTATTCATTAAACAAAAGCTGGGCCTGGTCCTTAAAGTCGATGGCTTTGGATGTATGCTTGTAGTAAATTTCCACGCTGGCTTCGTACGTATTTTGGCTGAAGTTCCTGAAATATCCTGCAGCTATGATATCCGAATGCTGGGGCTCTATGTTGGGACCAGTCATAAACCAGATGTCGAGGGGTGTGCCTGCTGTGGAATTTTGAGCCAGTTGAATATATTGAACGGTACGTGAATAAGAAATTTTAAAGCTGGATTGTTCATCGAGTATATAGGTTCCCGCAATTCTGGGTTCCAGAGACCTGCGTGTGTGATAGAATTTTGCTTTGCCAAATTTCACCGAGTCGATGGCCTGCCCTGCTGAATTGTATTCGTAAACTGTTGCGGGACCAATATTATGAAAAAGTGAGAACCTAAGACCATATTTAAGCGAGATAAGCGGAGTGAGCTGTTGGTCATTTGAGATATAAATCGCCGACTCCAATCCGCGCTGAACGGGCATAGCGAGACGGTTGAATGAGGTTTGACTTCCAATGCCTTCAACAATACCAGGATTAAAATAATGGTAAACGGATTGGCCGCCGAACCGGATCATGTTTTCTGGGTTCAGAAACCATGTAAAGTCGGCTTTCACACCATAATCCTTCATACCCGATGTCCATTTAAAGGCGTTGGTTTGTTCTTCGGGAGTGCCGACAAAGTAATCGTAATTGGTGTAAATGCCTGTAAAATTTGCAAATAACTGATCGCTAAAGAGATGATTCCAGCGCAGGGTCAGGGTTTGATTTCCAAAGTCGAGGCCTCCAAATGGATTTTTGAAAACATCGCGTCCTAAATATCCCGATAAAAACAGTCTGTTTTTTTCGTTGATAGTGTGGCTGATTTTTCCATTAAAATCATAGAAGTAGAGTGTATTATCGCGCACGGCTTTGTCGCTCGAAAGGGGGAGGAACACATCGGCATAAGTACGTCTGCCGGCAACAATAAATGAACTGCGTCCCGGGCTCAGTGGGCCTTCCAGTGACAAGCGGCTCGAAATAAGCCCTATACCACCATTCCCATGAAAACTTTTATTGTTCCCATCACGTGTGCGAATATCAAGCAGACTTGATAACCTTCCGCCATCGGTAGCCGGAATATCCCCTTTATAAATTTTTACATCTTTAACTACATCGTTATTGAAAACGGAGAAGAACCCCAACAAATGTGCAGCATTGTAAACCTGAGCTTCATCCAGCAGAATAAGATTCTGATCAGGAGCTCCGCCCCTCACACTGAAGCCTGTTGAACCCTCGGCGACCATTTTTACTCCGGGAAGCATTTGCATAGCCCTTATAATATCTACTTCACCGAGTAACGCAGGAATACGTTCAATGGTCTTGGAATCAAGTCTTATTACGCTCATTTCATTAGTTTTGACATTAGCATCCGTTTTTTCGGCACTAATAACAACTGTTGCAAGTTCTTTGGGTTTGGGGTTCAAGGCTACATCCAGCCTTAAGTTCGATTGAGAAAGGTCGGCTTTAAGCACTTTTTTATCATAACCCACAAAAGAAAATTCAAGCTCGTAAACCCCGGCCGGAAGCGTAATGGAATAAAACCCATAAACATTGCTTGAAGTTCCATTAAGCGTTTGCTTTACCAAGACTGTAGCCCCGATGAGAACCTCGCCACTGGAAGCATCACTGATAATTCCGCTCACCGTCCGCTTGGGCAACTCTTCTGCCAACGACATTTGGATGGCAACAAAAAGTATTATATGTGTCAGTGATAATCTTTTCATATAAATTAAAACCGGGAATGTTGTTTAATCCCCGGCTATTAAACATTAAACAATAGGGTTAGTTCAGTTACTTTACGAAATTGCCAAACATAAAAGTCACGGTTCCAATGGGTGAACTCAGTGAACCTGATGAGAGTAAGGATTGAGGGCCTGTGGGTGTGATATACTGAGAATCCGCTCCAGCCACCCAACGGTATCCAAGACCCAAATTGAGTTTAAACCATCTCAGCAAATTTACCTCTACTTCGGCCTGAGGTGTAAAAACGAAAATTCCATCCGTTCCAAGTTCTTCAACCCTGTTTCCGTAATACCCCTGGGTGTAGGTAATGCCCCCCCAACCAATTTTTGTACTCAGAGCCAAGTGAATGATTTTGTGGGATTGATGAATATAACCCAGCCAGAATCCTCCATGCCCGATTTGAGGACAGAGATCGTTTAAGGGCTTTGGAAAACCGTTTTCACCCATGAGGGTAATGCTATAACGTGGCTGATCAGTGGTCAGACCCATACCATAACCACCAAAGAAGAAGGTTTGGTTGATGATGGCTGCACCACCACCTCCAATAAAAACGCCAAAAGCTCCGTCAACATTGCTGAATTCTACCAAAGGGCCACCAAATCCCGAAAAACTGATCCCTTTATCGTGGCTAAACAAAAATTCCGTCTGAGGGCGTGACGATTCCTGACCGAAACCCAAAGCAAGGGTTATGAGAAAAACTGCTGCAGTTAAAATGGTTTTTTTCATGGATATAGTGTTTTGATGGATGTATTTTTTTGTGCATGCATTAATATTAGGAAAGCAGGATTTAAGGTGTCAATTGCAGGTGTGCACTGGTGTGAGTAATCAAGCGCCAAAATCTGATTGACAAGTTCGACAAATTCGACGATGGGTTGTGGCCAAAGGTTACAATGGGATAAAATTTTTCCCGTTTCAAGGTCAATTTCTTTGATGTCTTTTTTCATGATTGCTTCATGAAAATATAAGAGTTGCCCGGCTTGACTTTCCTTATGGAAAGGATGCGATAGGTTCAAGGCTTCTTCTTTTGTTATGAATTCTTCCAGGCAAAAACAAAATTCGTTTAGTAATACTAGAAAGTCTTGTGAATGGTCCAGATCTGGCTTTTGAAAGCCGGCAATAAGTTGAGAAATTTCACGACTCAGGCCAGGGGTGTTTAAATGGTTTGTGTCGAGGGCAGACCCTGAAAGAAGATCGTACAACATTTTACCTTTTATGGCTCTTGTGACGGCTGACAATCTGTAACCATAGGGTGATATGCCTGTTGTGATTCCGGGTTTGTCTGTCAATAACAGTGCAGCCGATATTCGCTTCAGGTCGTTAATCCAGTATGCATCTTCGGCAAAAAATAGCGCCCTGAGTGAGAGTGGTTCTATAACAGGCAAAAGGTCACTGTGATTTTTGAGTTTTGTTGAGGTTTTATCAACCCAGGGTTGGAGCAGTTTTTTTTGAGCTAATTTTCTGATTTTTAAATCGCCGGGGGAGTATATGCCTAATCGTGTGAGATGCCTGGCAAGGGCGGGTTGGCTGAAAATTTTTTCATCAGGCTCTAATTGGAGGGTATTTTTTCCGGCTACCACAAGCATATTGCCATCATCCGCCAGGTAGATTGTATAATCTTCAAACACGCGGCCCAATTGAAAGAGAATGGAGGCAAGAATGTCTTCATTTGTTTCGTACAATTGAATCCACTGGACGAAAATGCCATTCTCGTGGAGGGATTTTTTTATCAGTTGATAGAAGCCTTCCGTAAAAAGGCTACTATTACCCATCACCCAGGGATTGCTGGGTTCTGAAACAATGATATCATAGGGATATTCATTGTGTAAGAACCACCCCCTGGCATCAGAGATATGTATTCGGCTTCTGGGGTCGTACCAAACGGCAGCAACTCTTTCTCCAAAGTTTTCAGCTGCTTTTACAACAGCCGGTTCAATTTCCAGAATATCGTTGATTTGTGTGTTAGGTCCTTGCGAGAGTATGCTTGCCGTGAGTCCGGAACCTAAGCCAATGGTTGCTATATGGGTAGCCTCGGGTTTAAGTGAAAGGGGTAGGGCTCCCAGCAAAATCTCTACAGGTTCGTCGGTCGAAGGGAGTTCGGTCATAGATATGCCAGCATCGGGTTTCCCGTCGATAAGCAAGCTCATCAAACCATGGTTGTCGAAGCTAACGGCCACCGATGCATGTCTACCATAATCATCGGCGGCTATTTCTCCCGGATTATGCGGTTCACCTGTTCGAAAAACCCCTGAAAACAATTCTTTTGCCGTGGGCTTCAGCAGGATAGATAAAGCCAATGCTAATCCACTCGCGATCAACAGATATTTCTTTTTGAAAAAACGTTTTCCATTGAAGGCACCCATCACCCCCATCAACATCAGTCCGAGAATAATATTTCCATAAAGAGGTCCGGTCAGAGGAATCAGCAACGAATAGCCTGTAAGAGCTCCCACGAGGGTACCAAGTGTTTCTGCAGCATACAATTTTCCTGCTTCTCGCCCCCAAGAAATGGCCAAATGAGTAAAGATAAAACCATTCATTAGTGACGGTACAGCAACAAACGCCAAGGGAATGAAAGCCTGGAAAGCCACCCAGAGTTGATACCCTGTATCATTGCGTGTGAGCGAATGCCAGGCAAAGGATTGCATGTAGAAAAGACTGCGGTAAAGGGGAAGGCTGATAAACATAAAAATGCAGTAAAGTAAAACTGTATCATTCAAAGAGCCGATGGTGTGGCTCCCGGCCTTTTTATTACGCGAAGCCAATATACTTCCCATGCCTGATGCAAGTAAAATCCACAACAAAATGGACCCGAAAGTCCGGTAAGAGGCACCGAATACCAGGTTCCCCATCCTTAGCGTATTGAGTTGAAAGATCATGCCTGCAACTCCCAGGAAAAAGGCAAGAATTGTGAATCCTTCAACCGTCTTTTCAGTGTAGGGTGCTATCTCACTATCCTGAGGTTTTTCTTTGAGAATAAACATTCCAAGACCGGCTACAAAAAGTGGTAACCCACATAAAAATAAGGCGGTACCCAGGTGAATATAACCATAAAACTGAAAAATAACACTGGCGATCCCCAAACCTGCTCCAATCAATCCGGCAGCATAAAACCACCCTGCGTTTCTTCGCCCGGGAATGCTTTTCACAGCCAGCGGATACATGGCTCCGCTTGCCATTACCGCAGGCAAAACCCAAATCACAGTCAGGGTGGTAAAAATCCATCCGGGAATTTGCAGAGAAATATCTGTTAATGTGTTCATTGCCAGTGGATAGAGCATCTCAGACAAAGCAGTTCCGATCAGGAGAAAACCCATGCTTTTAAAGGGTTTTTTTAATGTTTTTTGAGATGCAATCCAGGCTCCGGCAGCTAATCCTACGGTAAAAACACCAATACTTAAAGCTTGTGCAGCAAAACTGGCCCCCAGCCATTGCCTGAGCCATGATGGTAAAGCAAATTCGAATACCATCATCGAAAAACCCTGTATGGCAAGTATTAGCCCTATTAGCCAGGCCCGCAGGCTTTTCATAAAAGTTTATTTTTTATTTAATGAATTTATCGAGGACGGGTCGAGCTGCGTCCTTGTGAATCATGATATTCATCATTTTCAGTCGGACATAATCTTCGCTCATCACTCTGTAGCCTGGCGTGGGGCAGTCAAAAGCTCCTGAGCCTGAGTCTTTTAGTAAATACCACCACCGTCCTTTGTCGTTGAAGGCTCCTATCAGATGCATGCAATGATCGTCGGTCGTACTGCCATTGTTTAGCCTGAGTTCTCTGGCGTAAGCATTGATGTATGCCGACGGAATATCGAAATCGGGAATAAACGCGGCACCAGTCTGGCTTCCATAACCGGGTTCGGAGATGTCGCCGCAAATGCATACCGTCTGCTTTTGGGCCAGGGCATTGCGCACCAGGGCTGTAAAATCCTCCAGTGAGATATTGTAATATTCGTCTAACCTGCGCCAATTGTCTTCCTCTTCTAAAACGCCTTTTTGATTTTGGGTTTGCCGTATGTTCGACATAAAGTTGTAATAATCGTCAGGAATTAGTTTTAAGACTTCCCTTGAAAATTGCAGTGGAGTATATCTGGCGCCTTTCCAATCGAAAGTATCTGGCGGAGTCCCCATATAATGATTAAGAATCGAGCGAATCACTTTCAGTGTTGTTTCTTCATCCCAGGCCCCACTGCTCTTTACATACTCCAGATAGGCTTTCATTTCTTCCACCATTTGGGTATGATAATGAAATTTCAGATATCCGGGTTTTCCTGCATAAGCCTGTGCCGGTACTGCCCCATAGCGTTTGAGCAACAAAGGGACACTCGATGATTCTGAGCCTTCTTCAAAACTAATCTGCCCACGGGTTTTCACGAATTCTGCAGCTCTCTCGAGATATTCATAATAAACAAAATACATTTCTGATAATTTGACCTCAATGCCTGTGAGTCGTTTGCATTCCGATTCTAAGTAAGATACTGCAGCAAAACACCAGCAGGTTCCGGTTTCTCCCTGACTTATGGGGGGCTGGTGCCACATTTTTTGGTACCTTGCAGGATCTGTGGGAAATGTTTGGGGACTGATGGCAACTTGCACCATTGGAGATACAGGCTGCACTTCGCTAGTGCGACCTGCATCCGCCCTTATCTGTTGATAGAAACCCGGTTTTTTCCCCTGATAAATCAATTTGTCTGCGGGTGTCTGAGCCCTTAAGGTCAAGGTAAGACACATCATACTTCCGATTACTAAATAATGGCAGGTTTTCATGGCTTTGTATTTTCTTTATGCATATGAATGAATTCGTAAGTATTGCCAGAGGCCTGAAGAAATTTCATAAAATCTTCAAAGCGTAATGCTACCGAAGCGGTATTGGTGAGAGGATGGAAACTGATGGTCTCGGATTGCTGCAGAAAATAATCCAGGAAAACGTGGACATGGTGTTCAACGTCATTTATAAGGCCAAAAGGGGTCACTGAACCGGGTTCTACGCCGAGATATTTCATCAATCGCTGGGGAGAGGCAAAGGTCAGTTTCCCTTGCCTCAGCCTAAGCTCAAGGGAGTGAATATCCAGTTCTCGGGTATGTTCTATCACCACAAGATAATGCCGATTGCCTTTGTGGTTTCTGAAGAAAATGTTTTTGCAATGGGTAGTGGGTATGTTTTTCCAGTATTCTCTGGCTATTTCTATAGTGGGTGCAGGCGGGTGGCGGTATATAGTGTAAGGAATGCCCATGGCATCGAGCAAAACATACAGGTCATTTTCGCCTTTGGGGTGCATCTTTTTTGTGCCCAAAGTTAGGGAAAACCTCTCAATGGCAGGGTTAAAAACAAAAAAGGCTGCCCCATGAAAGACAGCCTTGTACATAGATGATAGGAACGATTGGGTTAGATTTCAATCATTATGGTCGTTAGTCCATGCCTGATCGAGTTCCTCCATGGAGAGAAAGGAATACTTGTAATCCATGGGCACAATTGCATTGTAATCCTCAACTGTGGCATCGTTAAGGCAGGCTTCAATGATAAGTTTTCCAATATGATTAAGCTCTGGAGTAAGATATTTCTTTAATTCCCGTTTAAAGAAGTCGGAGAGCATGGCAGCACCAGCATCATAGCCTTCGATGCCAACCTCCGATTGCTTATATACTTTGAGAAATTTGGAGGTGATTTTCGACCCTTCAATGGTAAGATAATTTAGTTCATAGCCTAGTAGTGGACAGCGAGCTTCCTGGGTCTGGTCGCTGCGAAGCTTGGCGTTGCCCCTGCGTGTAAGGTATTCGCGCATAAGGAGTTGAGGCTTGAATCCTACTTTCCAGGCGCCAATGTGTTGGTTAGGCACCAGAATATAGCGCATTCTCGGACTGTTTATAATTTGTTCGAGCAAGAGGTTGGCATGGGTTACCCTCTTTCCTGTAGCAAAAGGCCAAAACGAACCCACTCCCTCCGACTCGAGGGCGCTTCCCCCAACAATGCTGGGATTGGCATAACCCCTGGGAGCTACCAATCTCCATAGCCAGGCAAGGGCCGGAGGCAGAATATGAAACAGCCCAATGATGCCAATATCCGGTTTTTCCCGGGTACAGGGTGGAGTCCTTACTCCAAAGCTTCGAATGTCCACTTTTACGGGTTTACTCAACACGTTAGGTACATACTCCCTTGGTAGCACTACTCGCGGGTTGGGACAGGGCTTACCGGGAGCGTCTTCGGTGTGGTTCCATATCAAAACAGTACATTCGGGTTTTGATTGGAGGTTAAGGAAAAGCAGAGGGCCTGCAGGCTTTAATGTGGCCTTTTCCAAAAACGGATCATCACCATATTCTTTCACCGAATCTACCCTGATAAACCATGAGTTTTCGGCATCTAATACATTTAGTTTGCCATTGCTGGTTTGAATGGAAGGGTGGCACAGAGCCATGTCGTCGGTTACGGGGAAAAACTCGCAGAATTGTGAGATATTGATCAGCCTGCGCTCGCCATTGGTAATATTTTGGCCAATGAGAACCTGTCCGTTGGGTTCGCGCACTATGTGCTGAAGCATTTCGCTCTTACCTCCACCGCTGGCGCCCTCATGCATGAAGGTAGTAACATTGTCGTAAGGGCTGATTACCTGCACGGTTGAGCAGTGTGCCGTTATCCATCCTTCTTTTTCTCCTTTATCCAATAGCACGGAGTATAGCCCTTTCTTTGCACTGGGACCGGGATAAAGGTTGTAGGAATAAAGTTCGTGGAGGTGCTCCATCCGGCGATGGACAACGATTTGTTTTCCGTTGAAGTGTGTATGCCGGAAGATAGGAGCTACGTATATGACAGACTCCACCTTGAATTCCTCATCTATGGAACTCAAAGACCTTATTTTTTGAAGCATGGCCAAACCCATCGCAAAAAAAGCAGCGTTGGCCGGAACGATAGCCAAACCACCCACACCAATGCCCATGTTGCCTGCAAAATAGAAAAACATGGCAAGATCCTGCTGCTTCAACCATTGAAACGTCTCCTCTCGCAATCCTTCAAATGGAAACCCGAATTTTTCCGAGAATCGGGGTTTGTCGGTTGGCAAATCATCTGCAATAACCATGGTGTCGGGGTCACGGCGACGCATATATGGCTCTGGGTAATTGACGGATATTCCGTTACTTGTTCTGTGGACTATGGCTTCGGTAATCCAGCCTTTATCCGGAACTTCATATTTGACTTCAAATAGATTGCTCCCTTCGCCTCCGGCAGCCGCAAGGGCCAGGTCATTTACACTTTCATATAAACGCACACTCTTGGCCCCTTCGATGAGGTCGCGTACTTCCTCTGGCAAATGAATGCCCTTTTCATGAATTTTATTTAAGATCTCAAGCATTTTTAGTATTTTTTATAAAACAACTTTACTTACTGAAAAAATTAATGAACCGGTTCAGCTGCAGCATCTGTGCTGAACCCGTGTTTTTCTCCCTGTATTTTTTGATTGCCGGAAATCATTGATAATAAATATTTTGCAAAATTAAACTATCGTGTATTTCCGGCTTTGAATTCATAAATCCCGCCACAAAATTAGTTAAAACTTTTTGTTGCGAAGTTGCGAAATAAAATATTTGTGAAAAATTTAACAATAGAAATAAACAATCCTCAGCTAATCAATGGTCGCAACCGTTCTTGCTTCACGCCAAAAAAAATGCCTTCCCGAAGGAAGGCATCCATGTTATATAAAGTTTGTGATTATTTCACAATCAGGCGGTGGGTCTCGGTTCTGGAGGGCATTTGAATTTTTACAAGATACACACCCGAATGCAAATTGCTAATTTCTATGGTGTTAACACCCTGAAGAAGGTTTTTCTCCATAACTTTTTCTCCGGTCAAAGCATAAATACTGATTTGAGCATTAGCTGCCAGATTCACCATTACTTTGTTTACAGCGGGGTTAGGATAAATGCGGTTTTGGGGCTCAACTACTGGTTTGATACCTGTACCCATTTGCCCGTATACTTTGATATTGTCAATTTCCCATGTGGCACTTTCAGTGTCTGTGCTGGTGTATTTGAAAGCAATGTTGACTTCTCCCTGAGCAAAAGCAGCAATGTCTATATTGCCACTGAATGTCCAGCTCCAACCACCGGAAGAAAGCACAGGCTGGAGGTCTTCCCAGTAAGCGGCAGTTGGATCTCCTCCGTTATAATTAGTGCTAATCATGGCTTTTATTTCCGGACCTGTGTAATTGCGGGCAGAATAAAACTGAAGAATTTCATTAGAATATTGAACTAAATTGATTTTGGGGCTGATCAGCCAATCCTCGTTGACATTAGAAGTGCCGCTGTAGCCACTCATTTTTGCACAGGGGGAATTATCCACTCCATGAATTGTATCAATGAGCCATTCTTGCGAACCTGTTACACTGTAAGTTGTCCATCCACCAAAAGTGCGGTCGTTGAAATCGTTGGAGTGAATGAGCACAAGATTGGGTGTTGCAGCATTAGCCGACGGAGCATTTCCATCGGTTTTGTAATCCACCATACTACCTGTATTGGTGTAAGGATAAATTTTAAAATAGTAAGTTTTATTATTGTCTAAACCGTCGAAGGTAAAGGATTGGATTCCTTGCACAACGTTTTTAGCTCCCTTACCGTCAGAGAAATCGAGGTCGTCGGCTTCAAAGGTTCCATCCTGGGGAGCGGTAATGTTATTCTGGGTGGAAGCTTTGATGAGGTAAGCCTGAGGTAACTGTGCTCCTGTGGTGGCATCCTGCCATGTGAGAGTAATACTGAAGGGTTCAGCTTCAGCCGCAAAGTTTGAAGGATAATTGGTGGGTTCAGGAAGAGCTGTGGTAGAATATCCAGTCCAGGATACATTGTCAATACTTACCTGGCCAGCATTGTTATCGTGTTGAATAAATTTGAGCACAAAGTCGCCGGGAACATTTACTACTATATCACCTGAATTTTTAACGAGGTTTTGCTCTCCGTTACTGGTAACTGTTGCTACGACAACGCCATTCACCATCACATCGAGGTTAACATTGGTAGAAAAAGCTTGCATGTAATCGAAATTCAGTACGCCTATTCCTCCTGAAATGGTTCCCGATTCAACGCTGGAGGTTGGGGTACGGTTTTTACCTAATGTTGGGGTAGGAGGGGTGATATAAATGTCGCGACGGCACTGCCAGTAAGTCCACGTTGAACCATCATTCCCAACAAAAGTACCGTCAACATAACTTGTACTTGTACTGGTCGGGAAGTTGGTAAAATCTTCAAGTCCCTGAGCACGCAGGGTTTGTGTTACGAGAATAGAAGCAATGAAAAGGAGGGAAAGGGTAAAAATTCTAGTCTTCATAGATGTTTTGCATTAAATTTAACTTGAGCACAAAGATAATATTAATGTGCATAAATGTTTTGAATTATAAAAAGAACCGACCGCAAAAATATCGCGGCCGGTCTTCCATTCGTAAAACGTAAGTTATTGAAGAATTACTTTCTGGACTTTTACTTCACCCTGTGCGTTGGTAAGTTTTGCGAAGTAAATACCTCTGGGTAATTTAACCACATTTACGGTAAGTTTTCCACCGGTAAAGTGGGTTGAATAAACCTTTTCCCCTGTAAGCGAAACCAGTTCGAATTTGTAGTTATCCGATTTGGCATTAAGGGTAAACTGCTGTGTTGCCGGATTGGGGGCCACATTGAAGGATTGAGCATTGGGCTCACTGATGCCCGGATTTACAACTACTTCGATATAATTGGGTTTAGTAGAAGTACTGGTTCCAAACGGATTAGTGACTGTCAGCGTTACATTATAAGTACCGACTGTGTTGTAATAAATGGGGGGAGGAGTTTGGCCACTAAATGAGGAAGGAGTACCACCGGGGAAGCTCCATTCCCAGGAGGAAATATCTGGCCCCGTTGAAAGATCGATAAATACGACGGATTCGCCTGGATAAACGGAAGTTGGGTTGCCAATAAAGTCGGCTACAGGAGGTATGGGTATTACGCAAGGACCTCCCGGGGTTGCCCAAATCGTATCACCGTTTGCGTTGATGGCTGCGAATTCTGTGCTTGCAGTCCAGCTTTCCGGCAATGCATTGTTGGCGTTAGGATCACACAATGTGAGTGAAGGTCCCCATCCGTCTGCCAGTGTATCCCATGGCAAAACGTCATCGTAATTGACGGAGTCAACAGTATAGCCAAATTTGTCTTTGAGCCTTATGAGTTCTCCGCTGTTATTGAGAGCACCAGATGTCCATTGGTAGCCGGATACACCGAATGTGCGCTGCATAGCTTGAGAATTAACACACACTATTATATAACCTCCGGGTTGTACGAATGTTGAAGGAGGAAATGTATAGGTGACACCTTCTGAAAAATAAAAGCCATCGAGATCTACTGTGTTTGTTCCGTTGTTGTATAGCTCAATGAATTCGAGACTATCTGTACCTAATTCTGGTGAGTTGTACATGATTTCAGAAATCACGATGTTAGCTTCTACAGGAGGGTTTACAGTTATATAGGCATCCTTACACAGGGTATTGCTTCCGTATTGGTTTGTGGCTGTTAAGCATACGGTATATTGACCGGGATAACTGTATAGGATTCCGGTGGGATTTTGTTGGTTAGATGAAGGGGGAATTCCTCCAACAAACGACCAGCTCCACGAAGTGGGACCATTGGTCGAAAGATCAGTGAAATCGATGGTTGAGCCTATGGGTACGCTGGTTGCACTTGCTGCAAAATCTACCACAGGAGGATAAGGTGCAGTGGCTGTTGTAAATACTTCCTGATTACCATAAGCCGTTCCAAATGAGTTGGTTGCATAGGCTCTGACATAGTAAGTTGTTACAGGCTGTAAACCTGTAATTTGGCTTACAAATGAACCTGTTCCGCTGCCGTCGGTGGTGTGAGGGTCGGCAATGGTCGGGTTGGGTGATGTACTCCAGCATACACCGCGGGCCGTTACGGTAGCTCCACCGGAGGAGGTTACATTACCCCCACTCGTTGCACTGTTGTAGGTGATGTTGGTAGTGGTTGCTGTTGTAACTGAGGGTATACCCTGGGGAATCAGGGGTGCGTCAGTAGCTGTGATGTAGCGAATGTCGAGACGGTTCATGTTGGTGGTATTCGAGCCACTGGGCCAAATTCCATCGGCATCGGTGCTAAAGGCAAAGGTTGTGTTGTCGCCATTACGCGATTCTATGCGTCGAATTCCGTTAGGATTATTCGCTCCAATAGGCACGATAGCCGGATAATCGCCAACTGCACTTGTACCTGCTTGCATGTAGATATCGTTAATTTCTGTATTTAGTTGGCTTTGGGTCGATTGCGTCGGAATAGCGTCTCTGATTTGGTATGAAAATAGGGGATCTCCTGTTCCGTTGACATTGTCCCACAATAAAACATATTTACCCGTTGCACCTACATTAGCAGTGCCCTTTATATAAGAACCGTCATCGGTTGTTTCTGGGGTATAAGGGTTGGTAGCAATATCAAGGGCTGTAAGGATTTTAGTGCCTGCCCACATGGCGTTGGAGGGCATAGTGCCTCCAGCTACTACCCACGACATTCTTATTGTGTGTTGCTGCCCCGGAGCGAAACGACTGCCATTCCCCGTAGGCTGATAGAAAATCCAAAACGGACCACTATTTCCGGAGGCATCGGTGGTAAATGCATTGGTCACCTTACTCCCCGAAAATGCCGTTCCATTCCACACATTACCTGCTCCATAAACTGTTGAGGCTTCTGTTACCAGACCAATTTGGCTTTGAACATCATAGGTAGTGTTGGGGAGAAGACCGGTTATTTGAAAACAGGCGGCAAATGGTGTCCTGGCATTATTTTGCGATGAAGCGGTTTTCCCACCAAAGTACTTAGGAACAACCAATTCGGTAACAGTCTGACCAATACCATAGACGGCCGAAAATAGGAGAAGTACTGCAAAGAGTCCTCTCAAAAAAAATGCGTAAAATTTCTTCATACGACTACTTTTATTAATTAAGATGTTTGCAAAGTTAGGTAAAACAAATGCAGAAATGCAGTATTTAAAATTATTTAACTAAAGTTTAAGCAGCATTTTTTCCAAGGCGTTTCCTCCTGTAAGCATTAAGGTTGGGTTTTCTAATAAGTTTTTCACCATCACAAGGAAACTGACAGATTCTCTTCCATCTATAATACGGTGATCGTAAGAGAGTGCTACGTACATCATGGGATGAATTTCCACTTTCCCATTTACGGCGATGGGTCTTTCTACAATGTTGTGCATGCCTAAAATTGCACTTTGCGGAGGATTGATAATGGGGGTTGAAAGCAAGCTGCCAAAAACACCACCATTCGTTACGGTAAAGGTGCCGCCACTGAGCTCTTCCAGAGAAATTTTCTTTTCTCTGGCACGGGTTGCCAGGTCCTTGATTTTAAGCTCTATGTCAGCCAGGCTCATGGTCTCTACATTTCTCAGTACTGGCACCATAAGGCCTTTGGGCGTGCTGACCGCTATGCCAATATCGGCATAATGATGAAATACGATTTCATCACCTTCAATCATGGCATTTACCTGAGGAAATGCTTCAAGCGCAATGGCACATGCTTTGGCGAAAAACGACATGAAGCCCAAAGAAATTCCATGCTTTTTCTGAAACTCATCTTTGTATTTGCGGCGCAGTTCCATAATGGCTGTCATATTCACCTCGTTGAAAGTGGTGAGCATGGCTGTTTCGTTTTTTACGGCCACCAGTCGCTCGCTGAGTTTTTGCCGCAAAGGTGACATTTTTTGGCGCGAAGTGTCGCGAACGGTAATCTCTTTTTTTAGTGAAAAGGTTTGGTTTTCAGGAATCTCTGATTTAACTGGTAATTTATCTTTGTTTTTCAGATAAAATTCAACATCTTCCTTAACGAACCTGTATTTTTTGAAAAATTCAAGCAATTCGGCCTCGCTGGCGTTGTTTTCCTGCATGAGTTTCCTGGCTAAAGGCGATAGGTGTATAGCCCCGATTTCCATTGATTCCGGTTGATGTTCAGTTTCTTCTGCAGGTTTTTTTTCTTCAACTGCTGAGGGAGTCGGGGGGGAGTCTGATGTTTCAGACTTTTCTGTTTTTTGTTCAGCAACAGGTGCCGAGGCAGCAAAAGCTGTGTCAATGTTGGCAATGGTAGATCCTACATCAACAGTGTCGCCTTCTGCTGCCATAATCTTTATCTTTCCTGCTTCAGGAGCACTGATAGTAAGGGTGGCTTTATCACTGTCAATCTCTAATATTTCCTGATCGCGGCTCACCAGTTCACCATCTTTCACAAGCCAGCCTGCAATAACTACACTGGTGATCGATTCTCCCGGGCTTGGAACTTTTACTTCTATTACCATATTCACTTGGTGATTAAATTTCTGAACCGATTAATTAATTCGAAGGGTCTTGTAATTCACGAGCGAAAGTTTGCCATTTATTGCCAATACAAACCATACGACATTCAATGTCGAGTCGGGGGCAAACACACTGGTGGAATGCTTTGTCGATTATTTTGCGTTGTTGCATAAAATGAAATTTACTGCTACCGGTAGCCGGGCTGCCCGATGCCGGACGGGCAATCAGTTTTAAATCATAGTGATCGTAGTTGATTTTAAGGAAGCCCCAAGCGCCCATGTTGGCAGGTTCTTCCTGCACCCACAATCTTACTTTAGTATTGCCGTATTTTTCCAGGATACTCTCTACCTGATGTTTAGGAAAAGGATACATTTGTTCAATTCGCACAATGGCCACATGTTCGGCATTTGTTTTCTCTTTTTCTTCAAGCAAATCGTAATACACTTTGCCCCAGCAAAAGATCAATCTTTCAACTTTGGCGGGATCAGCCTTAGGGTCATCTATAACTTCGAGGAAACGTCCCTGTCCCAATTCGTTTAAATCGGATATCACACTGGGATGCCGGAGCAAACTCTTGGGAGTAAAGACAATCAATGGTTTACGGATATCGCGTAATACCTGACGACGCAATACATGGAAGAAATTAGCCGGAGTTGTACAATTGACCACCTGCATGTTGTTTTCTGCAGCCAATATGAGCACTCTTTCGATGCGGGCAGAGCTGTGCTCAGGTCCCTGTCCTTCGTATCCATGAGGAAGAAACAGAGTAAGCCCGTTCATTACATTCCATTTGTCTTCTGCGCTGCTGATAAATTGATCGAAAATAATTTGGGCACCATTGGCAAAATCGCCAAACTGGGCTTCCCATATGGTTAGGGCTTTGGACCTGGCCAAGGCGTAACCATATTCGTACCCTAATACTCCATATTCCGACAGAAGAGAATTGTAGATCTCAAAACTGGCCTGATTGGGACTTAGATGTGCTAAAGGTGAATACCTTTCTTCACTGTCTTCTATAGTGAGAACAGCATGACGGTGCGAGAATGTGCCTCTTTCCACATCTTGCCCGCTCATGCGAACTGGATAACCCTCAGTTACCAGGCTCGCGTAGGCCAATAGTTCCGCCATTGCCCAGTCAACCTTTTCGTTGTTGACCACCATGTCCCTTCGCTCTTCGAGGAGTTTAACCAGTTTGCGGAAGAATTTTTTATCCTCAGGCAAAGTGGTCATCTTTTGCGTAAGGTCTTTTAGTTTTTCAATCTTATAACCCGTTTCGGGGGATTGATAGAAATCTTCTTCGCGGGCTCGACGGAAATCTTTCCATTCTTCCTGTAATAAATTGGTGATGTTGATTTTTTCTTTCTGACTCGCCATCTGAAGACTTTCTTCAAGCCGGCGACTGAAGGCCTCTTCTTGTGCATCCACAAATTCCCTGGTAACAACTCCTTCAGCTATGAGTTTTGGAAAATAAATCGAACGGGGATCCGGGTGCTTTTCAATAATTTTATAAAGTACGGGTTGGGTAAAACGAGGTTCATCACTCTCGTTGTGTCCATATCTGCGATATCCCAACAGGTCGATAAATACATCGCGGTGAAAGGTTTCTCTGAACTCCATGGCCAATTGAATGGCAAAAACCACAGCTTCCACATCGTCGGCATTTACATGGAAAACAGGTGCTTGCACTGTTTTGGCGACATCAGTGCAATAGATACTCGTGCGCCCATCCAGATAGTGGGTTGTGAATCCTATTTGATTGTTAACGACGATATGAACCGTTCCTCCCACACTGTAGGCCGGAAGTCCTGACATTTGCAGAACTTCATAAACAATTCCCTGACCGGCCACCGAGGCATCCCCATGAATCAGAATGGGGGTTATCTTGTTGTTGTCGCGTTGGTAGTGAGCATCGAGTAAGGCTCTGGTAATTCCCTGAACAACAGGATTAACAGCTTCGAGATGCGAAGGATTAGGTGCCAGGGTGACTTTGAATTGCTTTCCTGTCAGGGTTTTTAAGGTAGAGGTGTAGCCCAGATGATATTTTACATCTCCCAGCAAAAGTTCATCCTCGTATTCCAGACCTCTGAATTCGGCAAAAATTGAGCTGAAGGGTTTTTTCAGAACATTGGCCAGAACATTGAGCCTCCCCCGGTGAGGCATGCCTATGACAAACTCCTGGTTGCCCATTTCTACTCCTTTTTCCATCAAGGCATGGAGAGCAGGTATCAGCGACTCGGCTCCTTCGAGAGAAAAACGCTTTTGCCCGGGAAATTTTTTGTGTATGAATTTTTCAAAAAGTACAGCGCGCGACAGAGTTGTCAGCATGGCTTTTTTTTGCTCGTGAGTGTAAGCAGGGGTATTTCTCACAGGCTCCATCTTTTGTAATAGCCATTTCACAATCTCCGGTTGCCTGATAAACATAAATTCTGCCCCTATCGACTGGCAATACGTTTTATCGAGGTGTTCGATGATGTCGCGCAGGCGGGATGGGCCTAAGCCAATTTCTATACCGGCTTTAAATACTTTATCCAGATCTTCACTGGTTAGCCCATAATTTTCAATACTGAGATTAGGGCTGTATTTTCTTCTTGTGCGTACAGGATTTGTCTTGGTGAAAAGGTGGCCTCGCTGACGGTAATCTCTGATAAGTTCCAGTACCTTGAATTCAGAAGGCATTTCAACTCCGTCCTGGCGTTTGTAGTTTTTAGCGGCAAAATCGAATCCTGCGAAAAAATGGCGCAAGTCGGGGGCCAGCTCCTGCGAACGGTAAAGATAGGTTTGGTAAAGGTTCTCTATAACTTCCGGCTCGGAGCTATTGAGAAAGTCGTAGGTGTCCATTTGGGTTATGTTATCGAACAAATATAATATTTTTCCTTTAAAGGAGAAAGTACGTAGTGCAACAATTCTGCCAGCTCCTTTGTTCAGGCTTAAAGCAGTAGCTGTTTTTATTAAAACAAAAAAGACGGAATTAAAGTTCCGCCCTTTTATATTTATTTTTTTCCTGGATGTTTAGCTTAATTCACTCAAAGCAACTTTAATGCGTCGCATTGCTTCAGTCAGCTGTTCTTCGGAAGTTGCATAACTGATACGTATGCACGAGGGGTCGCCGAAGGCCGAACCTGGTACCAGGGCAACCTGAGCTCTGTCGAGCAGGTATAAGCAAAGGTCGTCTCCGTTTTGAATTAAGCAGTCGCCATTCTTTTTACCGTAGAAATAAGTAACGTTGGGGAAAAGATAGAAGGCTCCTTCGGGTTTATTGCATTTCAGACCGGGAATATCCTGCATAAGATGAAGCAGCAAATCGCGGCGGGTGCGGAAGGCTTTAACCATCTCCTGCAACTCTTGGGTTTCAGCCGGGTTGCGCAACATGGCATCGATGGCTGCCCTTTGGGCAATGCTGCAAGTGCCCGATGTCATTTGTCCCTGAATTTTGTTGCAAGCATCTGCTATTGCCTGCGGGCCGGCAAGGTATCCCAGTCTCCACCCTGTCATCGCGTATCCTTTAGAAACTCCGTTCACAACAGCTACTCTATCATAAAGCCCATCGAATGAAGCAAAACTTGTATGCTTCCCTTCAAAAATGATATATTCGTAAATCTCGTCGGAAAGAATAAATACATGAGGATATTTGAGCAGCACCTGAGCTAATGCCTCCATTTCAGCCGGAGTATAAACACTTCCCGTAGGATTGGAAGGTGAGTTAAACATAATTAACCTGGTAGAAGGAGTAATCGCCTCTTCGAGCTGCCTGGGTGTAATCTTGAAATCTTGCTCAATACCGGCATACAGAAAAATGGGTTTGCCTTCTGCTAATTTTACTATTTCGGCGTACGAAACCCAATAAGGAGCCGGAATCAGTACTTCATCTCCCGGATTCACCACGCTGAGTACACAATTGGCAAGCGCCTGTTTGGCACCTGTGGAAACCACTATTTGCGAAGGCTTATAATCCAGCCCATTATCCCTTCTTAGTTTCACAACAATGGCCTCACGCAATTCCGGGTAACCAGGCACCGGCGGGTAATGGGTATAGTTTTCATCAATAGCTTTTTTGGCCGCTTCTTTGATGAATTCCGGAGTGTTGAAATCGGGCTCTCCGATGCTCAGATTGATGATATCCAGTCCTTTGGCTTTCAGCTCCCTGCTCTTCCTTGTCATGGCCAGCGTGGCCGACTCTTCCATGTTTTTGATTCTTTGGGATAAAAAGTCCATGGTCTTCGGTTTTTCTTTAAAGAATATATCAGGAAGCTGGCAAAATTAGAAATTTATCGGCTTCAACAAGGTTTTTTTGTTATTTTATTAACAATAAAATACAATATACTGATTTCCTGTTTATAATTTTATAACAAACGATTGTACTCATGCCCAAAAGAAATAGAAAAATCCGGCGAAGTTTAGAGTATGGTAAAGCCGTTTTGTTGAAATGCGCTGGCCAGCGCGAGTTTCAAATCTGATAAATTGAGGTGATATCCCGCCTCCCAAAGGTTTGTTACAAAAAGGGTATGGGGCCTGCCTTTGCGGTAGTCCGGCTCACGCCGGGGATGCTTCAAATACCAGGCTATAGTTCCTGTGGGTTCTGCAACATTCAGCACGGCATGATAAAACCAGCGATCGCGGGCACGGTGCATCGCACTGCCAGCAATCTTTGTCTCACCCAACGAAATATCTGATATTCCTTTCTGGTTTACCTCGTTTACTCCCTGCTGCCTGAGAACGTCCATTACTATTTGGTTACTCATTCTAAAAATAACGGACGAACTGCTATCGACCCCCAAAGGCCATGTACAGGCAATGACAAGCATCCTTGGGGTTAGTACCACAGTTTCACCACCAGAGGGTCTTTTCAATAATGTCACACCATCGGCCTCCAGGCGCTCAGGATACACCGAAGACTCAGCCTGATTGGATCTGCCGAGCACGATATATACTTCATCCGGTTGCCATAGCATAGCAGCAGGCACAATGGGTGTGTCAAGCAGTTTTTTGTCAGGCAGATTATATTCCTGAACTTCCATATCAGGCAATATTTTTATCGATCGCGGAAGTCTTTTTTCTTGGTGAGTTTTAGATCTTGCAACATAGCTGATTTAACATTGATCTGAAAGTTCCAGCTTTTCAGATAGCCGATGGGGATCCAATTGAACCGCATTTCCCAGCAATGCAAATCTCGGTATATATTTATGGAGGCTTGAGATAGTTTTTTTCGTTCGAAGTCATAGCCGGTAGAAAAGGCAATTTTCCAGCGCGGTGCCAGGCTCAAATCCCCATTAATCATCAGGGTTTGCACAACTTTGCGTATCACTTCTTCTTTGTACGCCGGGTATTTATGGTTGGCAGTGTAATTGAGGGTATAAGCAAAACTCAACCTCCAGGGAAGATCAAAGTCAACGTAACTTTCTGGATAGAGCAGATAATCCTGGTATTCCGGATCATTTGGGCTCATTCCGGGAGGAGTACCTTTCCCTGTCTTGGCACTTTTTCCTTGCAAGGAATAATTGAGGGATAAGTTCCAGTTGGTGTTGTCGAGGCGCAAAAATCTTCGGTTGACCTTCCATTCAAACTGGTTGAGGTTTCGGGTGCCTGCGCTGTCGAGTATATAAGGATCCCAGCTGCTCGAATAGTTGATGGTAAGATTTTTGAAAAGAGTAGTACGTCCGCTCATTTGCACCTTCGACCATCTTAAACTGTCGCGTGTGAGGTCGTAGGAGGTTGATATGGTAAAGTTGTCGATAAGTGCTACTTTTTTCATTCCGGTGAGGGTGTCTTTGCGGTTGCGCACTTTCATTTCAAGATTATTGCTAATACTAAATGAAATGCGTCCTGCCTTGCCTGTAGGTGGTGCTCCATAGATTCCTCCTTCAAATATGGAATATTGAGCCATGTTTCCCTGGGCATCTTTCTGATATTGTTTGTAATATCCCCAAAAGGGAGAACTGAAATCGGGATTGTATGAGAAACTTACGCTGGAATTCATAACGTGGCGAATAGCCTTAACGGGGCCGTACTTCAATGAATACATACCGTAAAGGCGGGTATTCAGACTGCTGCTAAATGTAAAGTCGTGGGCGGCTTTGAAACCATAAACAGTATCTGTCTGGACATAGCCACCGGGTGTATTCCCTCCTGCCTGGCCTGTAGTGTCCACCCAGTATTTGTTGATGGTTTGGAAATACCAACGTTCGTTGATGTTAATAGAATTGGTAAGATTGAGATGTTTCAGGATTTTCACAGAGCTGCTTATAGGAATGCTGTGTCTGACCCCATTTTTCATTTTTTTAAGGGTTTGGGGTTTGAAGAGCAAAGAATCGTAGGTGGAAATTCGGTTCTCTGCATTGGCAGAATAAGAAATACTTATGTTCTCATACCAGCGAGTGCGTCCTACGGGATTTTTTCGTTTAAAGGGAGTGAAGCGATTGGCAGTAAAGGTGATTTGTGGTAAGCTAATGTTTACCGATTTGTCGGAAGTATTTTGCGAATGATTGGCATTAATGGTGAGGTTATAGTTGTCGCCGATTCGGGTTTGATAGGAAATACTCGATTGGAAAGTATTTGAAAAATAATCGTTCATCTGGCCCGGGTTATACTTGTTGTATTTATTGCTAACAATATTCACATTGGCCGAAAAATTACTGTTGGGGCGGGCCTTGGGGTCCTGACGGTGTGACCAACGGATGCTAAAGTCACGGTTGTTGAAGTATCCCGGATCGCCTGGCTCTCCACTTACATTGCGGGCAATGGCAAGATCGAGGTTACCGGAGTATTTGTATCGTTTGGCATACCTAAACTGGGGATTGACGCGCCAGCTTCCCCGGGTATAAATATCGCCCGTTAAGGTTAGATCGAGGTAATCGTTTATGGCCCAGTAATAACCCCCGCGTTCAAGGTAGAAGCCACGATTAGCCGACTCTCCGTAAGTGGGTATGATAATGCCCGATCGTTGGTTTTTTTTGTTTGGGAAATAGCCGAAGGGTATTAAAAGGGGGGTGGGTACATCCTGTATGGTTAGATAGGCCGGTCCTGAAATGATTTTATCGCCGGGAATTACTTTGGCTTTATTAAACTTAAAGGCAAAATGAGGATGTTCGGCATTGCAGGTGGTATACATTCCTTTTCGCTGATATACAACGTCGTCGGGCATTTTTTTAACCCGCTCCCCATGCAGATAACCTTCTCCATCCTGCGTTATCACTTTTTCAATTACCCCTTTGCGGGTTTTGTAGTTGTAACTGAGGGTGGTCGATTTAAAGCTCTGATCTCCTTCCGTAAAAACCGGTGTACCTCTGAGCTTTCCAGTTGAATCGGGCAGACCCTTGGCAAAAACCTGGTTTTTCTTAAAATCTACTTCTACGTAATCGGCTTTCAGGTTAATTTTTTCATAATTGATATCTACTGCCTTGTACATGATGGTTTGCCTGTTTTTAACTTTAAAATGCAGGCTGTCAGTACACTTATAATTCACAGTAGCTTCAAGGCTATTCGAAGATTTTTTCGTTGTTGGTTGAATACCGGTAGTATCAGGTTTCAGGGTATCCTGTGTCGATACATGGGGGAATACTCCGGTTTGGGTCGAAAAGGTATCTTTGGTTATTGTAGGGTTTTGAGCATTCGACCTTGAAAAAGAAAATAAAACGAAGAGTATCAGAACGAAAATAGGGTTCCGTAAAATGGAAATCAAAAAGTTGAAAATGAGGGGAGTGGCTTTTGAAACAGCCAGATTGTTAATATCTTTTGGATAAAATGACCGGTTTCTGAACAATTTTTGTGTTTTAAAAGGAGTAATTTTGAACAGAAAATTTAATCGGTTGAAAGACAATTTGGGGGAAATGATGGCATTGGGGTTGCCAATCCTTATTTTTTTGAGGGTCAAAGGTAGAAAATTACCTTTAATGGTGACCTCTGTCATTATGGTTTTGGTGCTTATAATGCTTCTTCCCAGGGATGCTCAGGCCAGGGATAAATCAGGCCGAATCACTACTATAGTAATCGATGCAGGGCATGGTGGAAAAGATCCGGGAGCCTTAGGGCGAAACAGCCGAGAAAAGGATATCACCCTGAAAGTAGCATTGAAAACAGGAGAGCTTATTCGCAAGCAACATCCTGATGTTAAGGTGGTTTATACACGCACCAAGGATGAGTTCATAGAATTGCACCGAAGGGCTGAAATTGCCAACCGCACCAAAGCCGACCTATTTATCAGTATTCACTGCAATGCTCACAAATCCCGGACACATTACGGGGCCGAGACTTTTGTCATGGGGCTTCACCGCAGCCAGGCCAACCTCGATGTTGCACGTTTCGAAAATGCTGCCATCTTATACGAAGACGATTACAAAGAAAAATACGAAGGATTCGACCCAAACTCTCCCGAGTCATACATCATTTTCTCGATGTATCAAAACATATATCGTGAGCAAAGCCTTCTGATGGCCAGCCTTGTACAGAATGAACTTGGGGATAAGTCGAAACGGTTCGACAGGGGGGTTAAAGAAGCTGGTTTTCTTGTGCTCTATCGCACCACTATGCCATCGGTTTTAGTAGAGCTTGGGTTTATTAGCAATAGTAATGAGGAAGAATATTTGCGCTCTTCCCAAGGCCAGCAACAACTGGCTGAATCGCTGGCAGCAGCTTTTACCAGCTATCGTCAGCATACTGAAAAAAACTCCAAGCCAAGGGAAGTCATCAGTCAAGCCCGCCCCAATCCCACAATTATCAATACCACATCGGCTGATTCTCCTGCAATGGCTTCCCCTGAGACACTCTCTGTTGTGCGAAATACCCAAACGGGGTCATTAGATACTCAAAAAACTGGGCAAGGTAAAAGGCAGGAGCCTCAATCCGTGAAAACAAAAACCTCATCCTCGGTTACTGATGTGACGTGGAGAGTTCAAATACTTACCTCTCCCAAAAAACTGAATCAGTCACATTCTAAATTGAAAAATATGGGTAATATTTTCGAGTATTACCACAAAGGAGCCTGGAAATACACAACAGGAGCATTTTCTACTGAGGAGGAGGCGCTGGTATACCGTAATCAACTTAAGAATCAGGGTTTTTCAGATGCTTTTGTGGTTCCTTTTGCCGGAAATGAAAGAATTACACCCGAGGAGGCAAGAAAGTTGCAGGGAAAATAGCCCATTGAAGCCAAAAAAGCGTAACTTCGCCCTATACTAAAAAATGGAATGCCGTGAAATTATCCAGAGAATTTAAAACAGGCCTGGTTCTTGCCAGTGCAATAATCCTATTCATCTGGGGTTTCACTTTCCTGAAAGGGAAAGGGCTTTTTCAGGCCAAGATCTATTATTATTCTATTTATAACCAGGTGGGTGGTTTAGTGCCTTCTTCGCCAGTATTTATTAATGGTGTAAAAGTAGGCATAGTAAACGATGTGTATTTTGAAGAAAAAATGAGTGGGCTGGTAGTTGTTAAATTATTGCTAAACAAAGATTTCCCCATACCTTCCAATTCTGTTGCCCGAATCTTTAGCAGCGACCTGATGGGAAGCAAAGCAGTAGAAATTGTGTTGGGAAATTCGCCCATAAAAGCTTCTCCGGGCGATACACTTCCCGGAGCTGTGGAAGCCTCGCTTAAAGAAGAGGTCAACCAGCAGGTAGCACCCCTCAAAAGAAAAGCTGAAGAAATGCTTTCTTCTTTCGATTCTGTACTCACAGCCCTCCAGTCAGTTTTTAATGAAAATACACGCAACGACATTTCTCAAAGTTTCAATAGAATCAGGGTCTCACTCGAAAACATTCAGAGAACAACCTCCAATATCGACACCCTGGTTTACACCCAGAAAGGGCGTATCAGCAATATAATAGCCAATGTTGAGTCTATCTCAAGCAATCTGCGAAATAACAACCAGGAGATTACGGCCATAATCAGCAATTTAAATAAAGTAAGCGATACTCTCGCAAAAATCAGGTTTCAAAGGATTTTCGATGAGCTCGATAAAAATCTGAGCACCCTGTCGTTGATACTTCAGAAAATTGAGGCTGGCGAGGGATCAGCTGGGCTTCTTCTCAACAACGACAGCCTTTACATCAATTTAAACCGTAGTACGCGTGAGTTGGAATTACTTTTGCAAGATATTCGCAAAAATCCGGGACGTTATGTGAAGTTTTCTTTGTTTTAAAATCAAATAGGTTAATGGCACAGGAGAAATTCGACAATAATTATCATCAAAACTCCTCATTGCGTTCTAAAGTTAACGATTTATTCAATCCATATAATTTTAATGCAAAACCATTTTTAAAATGGGCAGGAGGAAAAACACAACTCATTAACGTTTTCAGGTCATTTTATCCTGAAGCACTGACAGAGGGTAATATCACTGATTATTTTGAGCCTTTTCTGGGCAGTGGCGCAGTATTTTTTGACATAGCTCAAAAATATTCTATCCAAAGAGCTTATTTATATGATATCAACAAAGATCTTATCTTAACCTATTTAGTAATTCAGCAACGTGTCGGAATACTTATAGAATTTTTAAAAGTTATTGAAAAAGAATATCTTAAATTAGATGACAGTCAAAGAACCAGCTATTACTATAGACAAAGAGATAATTTTAATAGCCAAAAGGCCCAAATGGATTATTCGCAATTTTCGGATAATTGGATACATCGGGCTGCCCTTTTTATTTTTTTAAATCGTACATGTTATAATGGTTTATACCGGGTAAATTCTGAGGGTAATTTTAACTCGCCTGTTGGAAAATATAAAAATCCCTCTATTTGCGATGAGGATAATCTTTTAGCAGTGAGTAAAGTATTGGCTATAGCGGAATTAAAAATGGGTGATTTTTCTACTATTCTCAGTGATCTCAAAAATAAGAATTCAAGCTTTGTTTATTTCGATCCGCCATACAGACCCATATCTAAAACTTCCAATTTTACTAACTATAACGGAAATAGATTTGATGATAAACAACAAAAGCTTTTGTCCGCAGTGTTTTCTGCACTTGATAAAAGTGGTGTTTTTGTAATGTTGAGCAATTCCGACCCTAAAAACACCAATCCAAATGATACTTTTTTCGATGATCTGTACAAAGATTATAATATTTTCAGAGTACCAGCCAAACGTATAATTAATTCTGTAGCTTCAAAACGGGGTCTTATTAATGAAATTATTGTAACTAACTATCAAAATTCACAATGGAAAAAGGCTCTAAAGGAAATAAAACAGGTAATGTTTTAGAATCCACTGTCGTATCTGTTTTACAAAAGCATGGGTTCACTGTTGTTCCCTACAAAGCATATCGATATAGCTCTGAAGAATATAGGAAAGAAGTTTTACTAACAAACGTTCCTTATCAGACAATTTATGATCATAAAGGAAAAACTGAGTTTTTATTAATTTCAGAAAGACTCGGTTTAAAAATTAGAATAGAATGCAAATGGCAACAATCGAGTGGTTCGGTTGATGAAAAATTACCTTATTTATACCTAAATGCCCTGGAAGCCATGCCTGAAGACAAAATCATGATTATAATCGATGGAAAAGGTTGGAAAGAGGGAGCAATTCAATGGCTTAAAAATGCTGTGAATACCAAGAAATATGCTGACTATACTGGCACGAATAAAGAAATCATGGTTTTTACACTTATGGAGTTTCTCACATGGGCTAACAACACTTTTAGCATATGAGGTTTACCATTTCAGCACTTCCATAGGTTGCGCAGGTCGGCGTTCCCAACGCCATTCGAAACCTTTCAGTTTTTGCTTATCGGCCGGCAGCTGGCTTCGGGGGTAAGTAGCCCCTTCAGGATTTACTTGATAAATAATATCGGTTACCTCATTTTTTTCTATCCACATATACATATTGCTCGCTGCTGTATTGTTTATGCCAATGAGGTTGCCATCGTCTTCACGAAGGTAATAGATAGTTTCGGCGTTTCCTGTAATCACCACCTTGCGTAAATCGCCTTCTTTAAAATAGGCTTTCATGTCTCGTCCGCGCATTTGATTAAAATTTAGTGAATCATCCAGCTGGATAATAAAAGCGGAGTTAAACATATACATCGAATCGGGACGCTGGTTCGAAGTCCAGACCCGGATACTGTCGGATGTGAGTTGAACGGAATCTCGCCACAGGGTTGGTTGCCCATACATAGTGAAAACAGAATCGGGATGATAATAGACCAGAGAATCGCACATGCCCTGTAAGTCGTTTCTAAAAAATTTTACGTGTTTCCAGGCATAAAACCATCGGGCTTCCCTGGCTGTGTCGAAAGTAAGATGCAGGGTATCGGCGTGCAAATAAAGGGTGTCTTCAGGTTTGTTTTTTTCGTAATAAAGGGCCAAGGCGTTTTGGGTGACAAATACATAACCCAGCGAATCGTTGTATTCTGCAAAATCGCCCTTTAAAATAACCCTCCGGGTGGTGTCGTGAGCTGTAATTTTTCTAAAAGCTCTGGCAAAACCAGGTTTATCCCTGTAAAATACACTGTCGGCCGTCAGGGTGCGGTCTTTGTTGCGAATAAATACTTTGGTTTTCAGGCTTGCCGTTTCGGTGCGGGTATCGTACCATCCATCTTCTGTGTAGATATATTTTTCTTTCCCGACAATTTCTGTGGGGCCTTTCACAAATGCGGTTTTGCTGCCTGCACTGTAATCGAGGCTATCGCCCGTGAGCACATAATCTGGATTTTTCAACTTTACCTGGTGCCTGAATTGAAAGATTCGTGGCTCGGTGAAATAGTATCCGTTGCGACTGGTTAATACATTGTCTTTGTCAACGATACGTCCACTATCGGGATAGTGGGCTCGCTTGATTACACGGTCGTAAAACAAATGCTCGGTGAATAGAGTGGTAGTTTTATCGACAAGCCGCACATTGTAGTGCATCTCAGCCAGTTTGGTGTTGCCGTCGTAAAAAAGGACGTCGCTATACAAGTCGAGGCTATCACGAACATGAATATGGATGTTTCCAAAGGCATCGAAGCTGTTGATTTCTTCATATCTATAGGCGGAGTCACAATACATAAGGGCTCCGTCGTGTTCCAAGATTACCCTGCCCACAAGAATGTTTACTGTGGTATCGCCCCACACTTCGCTTCGCAAAAGGTCAGCCTGGCGAATGAGTACCAGTTTTTTTTTCTGAGCCCAAAGGCCCAAGGGAAACATAAAGAGGAGGATTAATAATAAAGGGAAAAATTTCTTCATCAAAATATCATGCTTCAGTCGGCAAAGTTAGGGACTTGGGTTTAAATTTAATTTTGATGTTAACCATTGAGCAAAAGTCAACTTTGTTTATCTGCTGTTCATGATTTCTTCAATTTCATCAGGTTCAATGGGTATGTCTTCCATAAGGTTGTATGAAGGGTAACCCACCACAATATTGTCTTCGAGACGAATACCAATTCCTTCCTCGGCAATGTATAAACCGGGTTCGAAAGTGAGTACCATGCCGGGTTCCAGAGGTTGGTCGCGCCAGCCAACATCGTGCACATCGAGACCGGTATAATGTGTCACGCCATGCATTAAATATTTTATTCGTAAAGGATGCCCTGGGTCTTGTTGTTGCAAATCATTTTGCGTAAAAAGTCCCAGATTAATCATCTCCCTTGTGGCAAGCTCGTTCATTTCTGCATTCACCTCGTTGATTGTGCTTCCCGGCACCAAAAGGGTGAGAGCATGTCGCTGAAGCCTCAGTACAGCTTCATAAACCTGGCGCTGCCGGGGCGAAAATCGACCACTTACCGGTATGGTTCGGGTGCAATCGGCTGCGTAATGAGCATACTCCGCTCCAATATCCATCAACAAAAGATCACCTGAACGCAGCAGCGCATCGTTGGTATTATAATGCAATGAGCACGCATTTATGCCACCTGCTATGATGGGTTGATAGGCATGTGTACAACCCTTGCGAACAAATTCGTGGGTAATTTCGGCTTCCACTTCATACTCCCACATTCCAGGCTTTACTGCTTGCAGTACTCTGATGAAAGCATCTCGTGTTACATTGCAAGCCTTCTGTAAAAGATCAATTTCTTCAGGTTCTTTAATGGCTCTGAGTTTCCACAATAAGGGCGCCAGGCGGCGATATTCGTGAAGGGGAAACTTCTGCCTTACCTCTTGTTCAAATCGGTCATCGCGGCTTGATACTTCAGGAAAAAATTTAGGGTATTCGTTGCGATTTAAATACACAAATTCAGCTTTGGTCATCAGGTCGCGGAGGGTTGCTTCCCATTGATCGTTAAAACGGATATGTTGGATACCAGATATTATTTCAGCTTCATGGGGGCGGAGCTTACGCCCTTCCCATATCTCCACTTCTTCATTGGGCCTGAGTATGAAGAGGATTTCTCTCATGCTTTCATCCGGATGAGATGGAAATAAGATCAGGCGGGTATGTTCTTGCGTTATTCCCGTCAGATAAAGCATATCAGAATGTTGCCTAAAAGGGAAGTATTGGTCTCCATTGCGGGGCATTAAGTCGTTCGAATTTACGATAGCAAGGGCCCCCGGTGGAAGCAATTTGCATAGCTTTTCCCTGTTTTTCTCAAAGAGCTGGGATTTGATGGGCTGGTAACGCATTTTATTTAAATTTATTCTAAATTGAATAACAATATTTTTACTTTAAACTTTAGTTTTTAATTTTGTTTGAGCTTGTATGAAAATTTATAAATATAATACTTATTTGCGTATGAAGCTTGCTTTTGCTAATTCGTCGTAAAAGTACAGGATTCCCGGTTAATTTCGTGCCCAAAAATAAATTCTCAGAAAAAAACATCACATAATCACAAAATCAATATGTTATGAGCCAGACCTTACTTAAAATCTCCTCCATTTCCAAAAAGGTTTTCATGTCGCTGGCCGGCTTGTTTTTGATTATTTTTTTGGTGGTTCATTTGAGTATCAATCTCTTTATCTTGCCTATCACCGAAAACCACCAGGAAATTTTCAAACAGGCCGTTGAATTCATGACCACCTTTCCTTTGATTAAGGTGATGGAAGTTGTCTTATTTGGCGCTTTCATCCTTCACATCATTTTGGGCGTTGTGTTGCAAATTGAAAACTGGATGGCCCGGCCTGTAGGGTATGCCGTAAGCACGAAATCTAAGACCGATTCTCCCTTTTCGCGTTTCAGCATTCATACAGGTGTCATTATTTTCATTTTCCTCGTCATCCATTTCATGAATTTTTATTTCGTCAAATTGGGATGGGTTGATCCTCCGGCAGGAGACATGCCTGTGGCGGATAAACACGATTTTTACAACATGGCCCTCAATGTATTCAACAATCCTGTATACAGTGTGCTTTACATTGTGCTTATTTTGGGATTAGGCTTTCACCTTCATCACGCCTTTCAGGCTGCTTTTCAAAGTCTTGGCCTCAATCATCCCAAATATACTCCCTGGATTAAAGGGATAGGATTGATTTACAGCATAGTAATTACGATTGGATTCATCAGCATCCCGCTGTATTTCCTGATTAACTAAAATTGAAAAGATATGACCAGACTTAATTCTAAGATACCGGAAGGCCCGCTGCATCAAAAGTGGACCAACTACAAAGCCAATCAGAAATTGGTGAGCCCGGCCAATAAGCGTAAGCTTGAGATCATCGTGGTAGGTACTGGGTTGGCAGGTGCTTCGGCTGCTGCTTCTTTTGGAGAAATGGGCTTCAATGTTAAAGTATTTTGCATACAAGACAGTCCCAGGCGTGCGCATAGCATTGCAGCCCAGGGAGGTATTAATGCAGCCAAAAACTACCCCAATGATGGCGATAGCATCTGGAGACTTTTTTACGATACCATCAAAGGGGGGGATTACAGAGCCCGCGAAGCCAATGTTTACCGCCTGGCCGAAGTCAGCAACAATATCATCGACCAATGTGTGGCTCAAGGGGTTCCCTTTGCCCGTGATTATGCAGGATATCTCGACAATCGTTCTTTTGGCGGAGCTCAGGTTTCCCGTACCTTTTATGCCCGCGGACAAACAGGACAGCAACTGCTGCTGGGAGCTTACGGTGCACTGAGCAAGGAAATTAAACGGGGTACCGTACAAATGTTTAACCGCCACGAAATGCTCGACCTGGTTTTGGTCGATGGACGAGCCAGAGGAATAATAGCCAGAAATCTGGTTACAGGCACTATAGAGCGATTCGCTGCTCATGCTGTGGTACTTGCAACCGGTGGGTATGGCAATGTATATTTCCTTTCCACCAATGCAATGAATTCTAATGCCAGTGCAGCCTGGAAAGCCTATAAACGCGGAGCATTTTTCGGTAATCCGGCTTTCGTGCAGATTCATCCGACCTGTATTCCCGTGCATGGCGACTATCAGAGCAAGCTTACCCTGATGAGTGAAAGCCTCAGAAACGACGGACGCATCTGGGTTCCCAAGAAAAAAGAGGATGCTGAAGCAATTAGGGCCGGCAAGCTTAAAGCTAATGATATTCCTGAAGAAGATCGCGACTATTACCTCGAGCGCCGTTATCCGGCTTTTGGAAACCTGGTGCCCCGAGATGTAGCCTCAAGGGCAGCTAAGGAACGCTGCGATGCCGGATACGGAGTAGGCCCCACCGGCCTAGCTGTTTATCTCGATTTCGCTGACTCCATTAAGCGGTTGGGTAAAGAGGTTATCGAAGGCCGCTATGGTAACCTTTTTCAGATGTATGAAAAGATTGTGGATGAGAATCCCTACGAAAATCCCATGATGATTTATCCTGCGGTGCACTATACCATGGGTGGCTTATGGGTTGATTATGAATTGCAATCGACCATTCCCGGACTTTTTGTGGCTGGCGAGGCTAATTTTAGCGATCACGGTGCCAATCGCCTGGGGGCCTCAGCCCTCATGCAGGGACTGGCTGATGGCTATTTTGTGCTCCCATATACCATTCAAAATTATCTGGCCGACCAGATTACGGTTCCCAAATTCCGTACCGATTTACCCGAATTTGAAGCTGCAGAAAAAGAAGCCCGCGACCGACTGCAGAGATTGATAAGCATTCAAGGAAAATATTCTGTTGATACCTATCATAAACGGCTCGGCAAAATTATGTGGGATTATGTGGGCATGGCTCGCGATGAAGCTGGCTTAAAATTTGCCATCGACGAAATCCGTAAACTCAGAAAAGAATTCTGGGAAAACGTTTATGTTCCTGGTAAAATGGAAGGTGTGAATGATGAATTGATGAAGGCAGAGCGCCTGGCTGATTATATGGAACTTGCAGAGCTTATCGCCCGTGATGCTTTACACCGTAATGAATCGTGCGGAGGGCATTTCCGTGTGGAATATCAAACCGAAGATGGAGAAGCCCTTCGCAACGATGATGATTACAAGTATGTGGCTGCCTGGGAGTGGAAAGGCTCCGATGCTGAACCTGTCCTGCACAGGGAACCTCTCAATTACGAGTTTGTGGAAATAAAAACCCGCAACTATAAATCATGATAAACATTTCCTGAACCTAAAATCTCAATAACCATGAATTTTACATTAAAAATCTGGCGTCAGGAAAATGCCAAAGCCAAGGGCAGATTTAAAACCTATAAGGTAGAAAATATTAGTCCCGATTGTTCCTTCTTGGAAATGCTCGATATTCTTAATCAGCAGCTTATAGAGGATAAAATTGAACTACCGGTCGATCCAATAGCATTCGATCACGACTGCAGGGAAGGAATTTGCGGTATGTGTAGCCTCTATATCAATGGCCGACCTCACGGACCCGAGCAGGGCACAACAGTTTGCCAATTGCACATGCGAAAATTTAAAGATGGAGATACTATTACCATCGAGCCCTGGAGAGCTAAAGCTTTTCCGGTAATCAAGGATTTAATGGTAGACCGAAGTGCATTTGATAAAATTATTCAGGAAGGCGGATACATCTCTGTGAGCACTGGTGGTGTGCCCGATGCCAATGCCATTCCCATTCCCAAGGAAGATGCCGACCTGGCCATGGATGCTGCTGCATGTATTGGTTGCGGTGCCTGTGTAGCTGCTTGTAAAAATGCTTCTGCAATGCTTTTTGTGGCTGCCAAAGTTTCACAATTTGCTTTGTTACCTCAGGGAAAGGTAGAAGCAGAGAAAAGGGCACTGGCAATGGTGGCCAAAATGGATGAATTGGGTTTCGGTTCCTGCACCAATACCTATGCCTGCGAAGCAGAATGCCCCAAGAATATTTCCGTTGAAAATATCGCCCGTTTGAATAGAGAGTACCTTAAAGCCAAAGTAAAAAAGGCCGATCGTAAACGTGAGGGCGGTGGTTTCGGCTGATTTTTTAATATCCCTCATGGTATTAACGCCCCATCGGGGCGTTTTTTATTTTCAGCAAGATTCTTACAATAAAAGATTGCCAGACGAAGGGCTATTTTTCCCTAAATTGCAATGTTGTGGGCTTTTATAGTCATTTTGGAGCCGGATTCAACCATAGGTCTTAATTTCGCAATCAATAAATGAAAAATGAAATGGAAAGTAAGACACTGATTTATAATGGACAAACGCTCCATTACCAAATTGCGGGTAGTGGTGAAGCAGTAGTACTCCTGCATGGATTCATGGAATCGTCGAATATATGGATCCCTTTTGGCTATGAGCTTGCCCGCAATTTCCTTTGCATTGCCCCCGACCTGCCGGGACATGGAAAGTCGGACATGCTGGCCGAGGTTCATTCTATGGAAATTAATGCAGATACGGTAAAGGCTATATTGGATGAACATCAGGTGAAGAGCTGTGTTTTGGTCGGCCATTCCATGGGCGGCTATGTCTCGCTGGCTTTTGCCGAAAAATATCCCGAAATGATGAAAGGTTTGGTATTATTTCACTCCACAGCTCTGGCCGACACCGAAGAGGGAAAACGCAATAGGGAACGTGCAATAGAAATTGTCCGACAAAACAAACAAGGTTTTATTGCCCAGTTTATACCTTCGCTTTTTGCAGAATTCAACGTTGAACGATTCAAAGATCAAATCGATTACCTGGTGCAAGAAACCCTGCAAATGAAAGCTGAAGCCATCATTGCAGCTCAGGCTGGAATGAAAGAGCGAAAATCTTACATCGATCTGCTCACCCGGGCCAACTATCCCATTCTTATCATTGCTGGCAAACACGATAGCCGTATTCCTGTGGATAAGGTGTTGGCCCAGGCTGTTTTACCCCCCCATTCCGAAGTTCTGTTGCTGGCCCAGGCCGGACATATGGGCTATATAGAAGCTTTCAAGGAAACCCTTGGCGCAGTGAGATATTTTGCTGAGAGAGCTTTCTATTGGCAGTGATAAAACTGTATTCGGAATTGGATTTTAGCCGAGGATTGTGTTTCCTTATGGCTTCTGGCGCTGATAAAATGTCACATTTTTAAAAAGTCCTTTTTTTATCATTTCATTGAATATTTCAGGCGATGGTTTTAGTATCAATCTAATCTTTCCCTGATTTTCTTCCCCGACTGGTGTCTCAGCGCCTGCCTGTCTTTTCAGCCATTTTATATCTGCTTCCGATAATGATGAAAAATCAAGGGAAGCTACTTCGAGTTGCTCGCCTGACTGTTTGCCCAGATACACCTCCCAGTATTTATCTAAAAAAATGTTAAGGGCAAAATATTCTCCTGCACTGCGAATTTTAACATTTTCATCAGATAAATTGATTTCCAAAGGATTATTTAGGAATTCCAAAACGATTTTATCCGGGTAAATCTGCATCGTATCGCTATCCGAATGAATGTAAATACCCTGATAATTTTCCGGGATTTGATAAAGGTCAGGTTTATCCTAGGGTTGCGGACTTACAAAAACCACATCGCTGCATGCAGCCAACAATAATGTGGCAAATAGTAAAACTGCCTGAAGATGAGGATTGTAAATTCAAGGTTATTTTTTGGTTTTTAAAGTGATGAGAGCGATTTCGGCCGGACAATTGAATCGCACAGGCATTCCGCTGACGCCAACGCCAGAAGAAGTATAACCTTTCATTTTTCCCGATTCCCAGAGTCCGGCATTGAATTGTCGTCCTTCGTATTGGTGGCTCAAAACAGGCATACCTTCTTTGAGGCAAATCTGCCCACCATGGGTATGTCCGCAGAGGTATAAGTGGTAACCGTTGGCAGCAGCCTCTCTGTATAACTCAGGGGTATGCACCATTGCAATTTTGAAATCATAACCCTTGGTTTGAAGGCTCATAAGTGCCATTTCGGTAAAGTAATAATATGGATCATCGGTGCCTGTGATAAGTATTTTTTGTCCGTCCTTTACTATTTCAACCGATTCGTTCACCAGTAATACCACTCCGGTTTCTTTCTCGTATCGCGACATGAGCCAGGTATCATGGTTCCCCAGAACTGCAAAGGTGCCATATGGGGCTTGTATATATTTAGAAAGAGCATACATGGGTTTAAGGATGTGATTGAAAAGTCCGTGTATGTCTTTTCGGTAATCGCCGGTCAGCAGACAAAGGTCGAATTTGAGGTTTTTGATCTTTTTGATGATAATGGCGGCAAAGCCGGGAATACTATCAATATGTAGATCGGAGAGATGAAGGATTGTGAAACCATCGAATGCAGGTGGAAGATTAGGAAATTCAAGAGTTGTATGGGTTACCCTGATGGTTTTGGCATTGCCATAACCTTTACGGTACAAACCGACTATTCGAAGAAGAAAAGCAAAAATTTTGAGCAAAAAAACGAAAAGGTCCCAACGCCGCTTGCTTTTTCTGCCGCTTTTACGATTAAGATAATGCAGGCTTTCGAGCACCGACCGCTGGACAGCCCAAAACAATCGCTGCTCCATTCTAACCTCTTCTGGTAGTGTGAATTTCCAGTTTGGCATTGAACAAAAATACTCTTTTTTATTCAAAAAATAAATACTAAACCTATATTTTTTTGGAGTTGTCGGGTAAATTTTCTTCTGAAAGAAGATAGAAATAGTTTTGTTAATAAACAATGTGGGCAGTAATTCTAGCGTCATAAGTCTGAGCTTCCCAGAATTTCCAGTTTTACATAGCATTATTATCCCAACAAATTTTTTAAAAATGAATTTATTGTTCGAGGATGGGTTATTTTGGCGAACCATTTGAACAAAAATAAGGAATGGTAATCAAATATTTTTATCTGGAGTTTGATTATCAGTGGCAGGAAAAGAGATAAGCCACGAATTGCACGAGTGACACACGAAAGTTAGAGGAGAATTATTCGTGAATTAGTGGCGGAAAAATAAGCCACGAATTGCACGAATGTTGGACGAAGGTTAGATAGACCTATTCGTGAATTAGTGGCAAAAAAAGATAAGGAACGAATTGCACGAATGACACACGAAGGTTAGGAAAGAATTATTCGAGAATTAGTGGCGGATAGATAAGCCACGAATGCACGAATGAAAAACGAAGGTTAGAAAAGGACTATTCGTGAATTAGTGGCTAAAAAAGATAAGCCACGGATGCACGAATGAGGGACGAGTGTTAGGGAAGAATTTGACCTGGAAAAGAGCTTTAGCATGAAAAAAATTTTAAAGACCCCTTGCAGAAATCAAAACTTGTTGTACCTTTGCACCGCTAAAATGATAGCACCAACAAGGTCTGGTAGTTCAGTTGGTTAGAATGCCGCCCTGTCACGGCGGAGGTCGCGGGTTCGAGTCCCGTCCAGACCGCAGCAATCCCGGAAAACTTCCGGGATTTTTTATTTTGTAATTACCAGATAATCAGTAAGTTCTTAATAGCCTGCATAAACAAATTTATTTATATGTTGTTTAAAGAGCAGATTCCGTAACTTTGTGGATAAATTACATTAAAATATAAGCATATGTTGTTTGATTTCGAAGTAATTCGGGCATATTATGATCAATATCCCGAAAGGGTAGAGGCCGCGCGAAAACTCTTAGGCCGCCCTATGACTCTGGCAGAAAAAATCTTATATGCGCATTTAGCAGGCCCTTTGCCCGAAAAACCTTTTCAACGCGGAACAGACTACGTCGACTTTAACCCTGACCGTGTGGCTATGCAGGATGCTACCGCCCAAATGGCCTTACTGCAATTTATGATGGCTGGCAAGGATAAGGTAGCCGTTCCTACGACAGTCCATTGTGATCACCTGATTCAAGCCAAAACAGGAGCCGCCACCGACCTGAAAACAGCGCTTGATAAGAGCAGTGAAGTTTTTAGTTTTCTTGCCGATGTATCCAACAAATACGGTATAGGTTTCTGGAAACCGGGGGCAGGTATCATTCATCAGGTAATACTTGAAAATTACGCTTTTCCTGGAGGTATGATGATAGGTACCGACAGTCATACCCCCAATGCCGGAGGTTTGGGAATGCTTGCCATTGGTGTAGGTGGTGCCGATGCAGTTGATGTAATGGCTGGAATGCCCTGGGAATTAAAATTTCCTAAGCTCATTGGCGTCAAACTCACCGGAAAACTAAGTGGATGGACCTCTGCCAAAGATGTGATTCTGAAAGTTGCTGGAATACTTACTGTAAAAGGGGGTACAGGTTATATTTTGGAATATTTCGGTGAAGGAGCTTTGAATATAAGTGCTACTGGGAAAGGCACGATTTGCAACATGGGGGCAGAGATTGGAGCGACAACCTCTATATTTGGATACGACAAGAAAATGGATGCTTACCTTAGGGGTACAGGCCGTGCTGAAGTTGCAGAAATGGCTTCTCGCATCAGCGATTTGCTCACTGGCGACCCTGAAGTGTACGCACACCCCGAAAACTATTTCGACCAGGTTATCGAAATCAATCTTTCCGAACTTGAACCCCATATCAATGGTCCCTTTTCGCCTGATTTGGCCACCCCTGTATCCCAATTTGCCGCTGCTGTTCGTAAGCATGGATGGCCTGAGGAACTTAGTGTAGGTTTGATAGGTAGTTGTACGAATTCCAGTTACGAAGATATTAGCAGAGCGGCTTCAGTAACGAAACAGGCACTGGAAAAAGGCTTAAAATTTAAATCCGAGTTTACGGTTACGCCGGGTTCCGAGCAAGTCAGGTACACTGTTGAGCGAGACGGTTTCCTTGAAATATTTGAAAAAGCAGGTGCTATTGTTTTGGCCAATGCCTGTGGCCCCTGCATAGGTCAATGGGCACGCCATGGTGCTGAAAACCAAGAGCGTAACTCAATTATGACTTCTTTTAACCGCAACTTTGCCAAACGTAACGATGGTAACCCCAACACGCATGGATTTGTTGCCTCACCGGAGATTGTTACGGCATTTGCACTGGCAGGCAAACTTACTTTCAACCCGTTGACCGATGAACTGGTGAATGAGAAAGGAGAAAAAGTAAAACTATCTGAACCTATGGGATTGGAATTGCCTCCCGCAGGATTTGCGGTTGAAGATAATGGCTATGTGGCTCCGGCCGAGGATGGCAGCAGGATCGAAATCAGAGTGCGGCCCGATTCCGATCGACTTCAACTCCTAAAACCTTTCGATCCATGGCATGGGGTTGACTTCCTGAGCTTACGATTATTGATCAAGGTGAAGGGGAAATGCACAACAGATCATATTTCGATGGCGGGTCCTTGGTTGCGCTACCGGGGTCATTTGGAAAATATTAGCAATAACCTGCTTATTGGCGCCGTCAATGCCTTTAATGAAAAAACCAATGCAGTGAGAAATTTCCTTACCGGAGATTATATGGAGGTTCCGGCTTCGGCTAAGGCATATAAGCAAGCAGGCATTGGAACCATAGTGGTGGGTGATGAAAACTATGGAGAAGGATCCTCCCGCGAACATGCGGCTATGGAGCCTCGTTTTATGGGTGTTAAAGCCGTTTTGGTGAAATCGTTTGCCCGTATACATGAAACCAACCTTAAAAAACAAGGCATGCTGGCTCTTACTTTTGTAAATAAGGCTGATTACGATAAAATCAGAGAAGATGACCTTATCGACATTGTTGGACTAAAGGAGTTTGCTCCTGGTAAAAACCTAACGGTCGTGCTTCATCATAGTGATGGAACAACCGAATCGTTTGAAGTGGCTCATTCCTATAACGAAAACCAGATCGAGTGGTTTAAGGCAGGAAGCGCTTTGAACCTAATAAGGGAAGCTCAGAATAAATAGATTAAGAAAAATTCTATACAGGCCGTCTGAAATTAAGGACGGCTTTTTTTTGTGTTTTAATATTTCAATAAAAATGTAAGCCACGAATTGCACAAATTGCAAACGAATGTTAGGAAAGAATTATTCGTGAAATAGTGGCTAAAAAAAGGTAAGCCACGAATGCACGAATGAAAGACTTATGCTGGAAAGGAATTATTCGTGAATTAGTGGCAAAAAAAGGTAAGCCACGAATTGCATGAATGGAAATTGAAGGTTAGAAAAAGAATTGCTTGCATTCAAGAAAAATTGGGCGTAATGGACAAAATTCAGGCTTTTTTTTAGATAGTTTGTTCTAATGGACATTTTTCAGGCTTTTTATTTTTGATGCTTTTCGAAAGAAACAAGTAGTATTAATAATTTTGTATGTCAGGTAAGCA
>Ga0067045_1027995_pt1 | contig 47123 bp, 44 predicted proteins | sample TerdegcTABiofilm_FD_59184 | JGI IMG/M metagenome (GOLD analysis project Ga0067045, IMG submission 59184) | Combined Assembly of (Gp0054472, Gp0054536) Wastewater bioreactor microbial communities from Singapore -Terephthalate degrading...
GGTTCATTTAGAAAAGGGGGTTATTTTCTAAATGAACCTTTTAACAATGTTACTGATAGCGGTAGTAGCATTTATTATTGCTCTTAAGGTATATGGAGATTATTTGGGGAAGCTGGTAGGTCTGGATAACAATAAGAAGACCCCAGCTCACACTATGACTGATGGGGTCGATTATGTTCCAGCAAAAGCTCCAGTCTTATTGGGACACCATTTTGCTTCTATCGCAGGTGGGGGTCCGATTCTGGGACCCATTCAGGCTGCTGTTTTCGGTTGGTTACCCTGCTTTTTATGGATTGTTTTAGGTAGTATATTTATTGGTGGCGTACACGATTTTATTTCTCTTATTTCTTCAGTCAGACACCAGGGCAAAACGGTAGGAGAAGTAATCGGAGTAAATGTTGGTAAACAGGCGAAGACTTTATTTTTAATTTTTGTATGGTTAGCACTAGTTTTGGTGGTAGCAGTCTTTGCTATCTTGGTGGCTAACACTTTTGCTGCTAATCCTTCCGTAGCTACTGCCTCAATATTATTTATGATCATTGCTGTAGGGATGGGTTTTGCCCTTTACCGAAAAGGTGCTTCTCTTAGCCTGGTCACCATAATTGGAGTAGTTTTATTGTTTTTATCCATCTGGATCGGCTTGAGGGCACCACTAGCCCTTAGTGGCAAATCTTGGATTTACCTCTTACTGGTATATATCTTTTTTGCCTCGGCCTTACCAGTGTGGACTTTATTACAACCCAGAGATTATTTATCTTCCTTCTTGCTATATACTGCTTTAGGAGGAGCAGCCCTGGGCATCCTGCTTGGGCGTCCAACTTTACAGTTTGCTGCTTTTACTTCCTTTAAACAGCCAGTAGGATATTTATTTCCCATGCTCTTTGTATTAATTGCCTGTGGAGCAATCTCTGGTTTCCATTCTCTTTGTTCTTCGGGAACTACTTCCAAGCAGCTGGATAAAGAAACAGATGCTAAAGTTATAGGTTATGGTGCCATGTTAATAGAAGGTGTCCTGGCAACTATCGCTTTGGGAACTGCTGCTATGTTGACCGCCCAGGCTTATAAAGATGGATTAGCTAATTGGGGTGGACCGGTTGGCATCTTTGCTCATGGTATGGGTAATTTTTTAGCTAAGCTTGGAATAGCTGAGCAAGCAGGAATAACCTTTGGTGCCTTGACGGTATCTGCTTTCTTGCTAACCTCTTTAGATACTGCCTGCAGGTTAGGTAGATATGCCCTGGAAGAACTAACTGCTGGATGGTCCCCTGCTATTTCTAATCGATATGTTACTACTATTATTACCGTCATTGCCGGAGGAGCTCTTGCTTTGTCGGGTACCTGGAGTGCTATCTGGCCCATATTCGGTGCATCCAATCAATTATTGGCAGGATTAGCCTTGTTGGGAGGCACCGCCTGGTTAGCTCATCTGGGTAAAAAATATACTGCTACTATATATCCAATGATTTTTATGATCGCAGTTACAGTAGTAGCATTATTATTTATGGTCTTCCAGAATTTTAAGGCAGGCAATTACCTTTTGGGGGTAACTTCGGTAATACTACTGATACTGGCTGGTTTTGTTATTAATGAAGGTATAAAGGCACTGCAAAGATTCAAAACGGCAGAGGTGAAATCTAAATAGTTTATGGTTTGATTTTATCTTAATATTTAAAAATAAGCGGATTTTCAAGTAATTAAATAGAATAATGTATTTAAAGCTCCAGCAACTTTTTTAATAATTTAATAAATTTAAAGAAGGCTAGTCAGGGTTTTATTTCCGCTAGCCTTTTTTAAATTAAATATTGGTTCAAGTTTGGGTCTCTCAATTAATAAAGAAAGGATAAATTTTATGTATTGGCGACTGATAAAGGATTATTCCCATACTGGTTTTATGAATATGGCTATCGATGAAGCAATAATGATTGCTCATGGCCAGGATTTAGTTCCACCGACTATCAGATTTTATCAGTGGCAACCACCAGCTGTATCTTTAGGCTATTTTCAGGATTTAGAGAAAGAGATAAATGTTGAGGCCTGTAAAAAATTGGGTATTGATATTGTGCGTCGTCCTACGGGGGGGCGGGCTGTTCTACATGATCAAGAATTGACCTATAGTTTTGTAATTAGAGAAGATCACCCTTTAGTGAATGAATCAATCTTGGTGACCTATAAGAAGATTAGCAAAGGAATTATTAAAGGGCTATCATATTTTGGCATAGAAGCTGAGTTAATACCTTTAAGAGAAAGAGTAGAAGGAAATTCTGTAGGAAATAATGGAGGTTTGGAAGAAGAGCGTACTGATTTTAAGTCTATCTGTTTTTCGTCTCCTTCTCAATATGAAGTCCAGGTTAAAGGGAAAAAGATTGTCGGTTCTGCTCAGGTAAGAAAAGGAGGAATAGTTTTACAACATGGTTCTTTACTGATAAAATTAGAAAAAGAAAAGTTATTTTCGATATTTAATTTTCCTTCTCTTTCTATAAAAGAAAGGCTCAAGTCCAGATTTAAGGCAATTAGCCTGGAAGAAGTTTTGGGGAGAGAGATATCTTTTTCAGAGTTATTGGAGATACTTCCTGCTGGGTTTGAAAAGGAATTTGGAATTAGATTAGTCGAAGGTAAATTATGTAAGGAAGAAGAAGAAATTGCCCGGAAGCTCTTGGAGAATAAATATTCAACCTACACCTGGAATTACCAAAGAAAAGACAGTATCTAAAGGAGCATAATTTTTTCTTATTAGAGGGAAGAAAAAAGGAGAAGGCGATGATTAAATTGAAAAGTAAATTTATAGTGGTAGAGGGAGCAATCGGAGCAGGGAAAACAAGTTTAGTTTTATTATTAAGTAAAAGATTTAACGCCAATTATAATTTAGAAGTAGTAGAAGAGAACCCCTTTTTAGCCAAGTTTTACGAGGATATAGAAAGATATGCCTTTCAAACTCAAATCTTCTTTTTATTAAGCCGTTATAAACAACAATTAGATTTAGCTCAGCAGGACTTATTTAGCCAATTAATATTTTCTGACTATTTATTTGCCAAAGATAAAATATTTGCCCATCTTAATCTTTCCAGCAATGAACTTTCCATGTATCAACGTCTTTATGAGATTATGGTTAAAGATATTCCTCAACCCGATTTAATTGTTTACTTACAGGCTAACACAGACACTTTAATGAAACGTATAGCGCTAAGAGATAGACCTTTCGAACGTAAAATAACCTATGAATATATGAAAAGATTAAATTTAGCCTATGAGGAATTCTTTTCCTACCAAGAAAATTATAAAAAATCAATTTTAGTAAAAATTAATACCAATGACCTTGATTTTGTAGGCAAAAATCAGGACCTTGAGTTCATTATCGAGGAGATTTATAAAGGAGATAGCTTACGATGAAAAAGTTTATTATAGTTTCAGGGAATATTGGTTGTGGTAAATCAAGCTTAACTGATTTATTAAGTAAAAGACTTGGTTGGACACCCTACTATGAGGTAGTAGAGAACAATCCTTATTTAGAAGATTTTTATCAAGATATGAAAAAGTGGAGCTTTCATCTCCAAATATTCTTTCTTTCCAAAAGGTTCATTCATCATCAAGAAATTTTAAAGAATCCAGCCTCGGTGGTACAGGATAGAAGTATTTATGAAGATGTAGATATATTTGCCAGAAACCTTAATGAACAAGGATATATGGAGGATCGTGATTATGGAAATTATCGAGAGTTATTTAAAGTTATGACCCAATTTCTTGCCCCTCCTGACTTGATTGTATATCTCCAAGCTTCAGTTCCTACCCTTTTGCAGAGAATATCTTTAAGAGGAAGAGACTATGAAAAGACTATTTCCGAAGAATATTTGAACCAGTTAAATATTTTATATGAAAGATGGGTAGAGGATTTTAATATTTGCCCAATTTTAAAAGTACCCGCTGACAATCTTGATTTTGTTAAACATCCCGAACATTTAAAATTAATTGCTGATAAGATATTAGATAGACTCCAGGGAGTGGAGAAGGTTGAGTTTGATTAAATATAGCTACCTTGAACGATCTTACGATCTTTTAATTAAAAATCCTCTTTTTCTCTTCGTTATCACTGACTTTATTCGGGAGCATATATAGAAAGAGATATGTATGGATATTATTTCAATAGTATTTATTGCCCTTGGTTTAGCTATGGATGCCTTTGCAGTATCTATTTCCAGTGGAGTAGTTATCAACTTTTTAAAGTTAAATGATGCCTTTAAAATTGCCTTTTTTTTCGGAATGTTTCAAGCAATAATGCCCATAATTGGATGGTTGGCAGGATTAAGTTTTCGTAAGTTTATTTCTGGATTTGACCATTGGATAGCCTTTGGATTGATAATTATAGTAGGTTGCCGGATGATTTATGAATCTAATAAGAAAGGAGTACAAAATAAACTAATTGATCCCTTAAATATTTATGTTTTATTAGTACTATCGTTGGCCACCAGCATCGATGCTTTAGCAGTAGGAATAAGTCTAACCTTCTTGAAGACTTCTATTATCTTACCAGCGATAATAATCGGGATAACTACTTTTTTATTATCAGGAGCAGGGGTTTATATGGGAAATAAACTCGGACACTATTTGGAAAAAAAATTTGAAGTAATGGGAGGAATAATATTAATAGTCATTGCCTTCAGAATATTGATTGCACATCTATCCTAAGGTAGTTTATGGAATGAAATTTGAAATTTTATGAAAATAGTTTTTCCAAATATTATATAGATATGGCGAATAAAATTTGACTTAGATATGAGTCAGCTGATTCGATCTATCTAATTAATTAATAAAATTTTAGAAGACCAGATTTTTTCTACCCGGAGTAAGGCAGATAATTTTTTTAGAAGATAATTTCCAAGAATAAATATAATTTTTGATAAGGAATTTAAAATAATGATTTCAAGAGTAATAGGTATTATTGGAAGTCCCAGGAAAGAGATGAATACAGATACTATAGTCACTAGGGTATTAGAAGGTGCTCAGTCTATTGGTGCCAAGATAGAAAAAGTCTATCTTAATGATTTAAGGATACTACCCTGTCAAGCCTGCGAGAAAGATCCTTTCCCCAAGTATTGTTTTTATAAAGATGGAATGGAAAAGATCTATGAGGTACTGACTAATGCTGATACTATAATTATCGGAACTCCGGCATATTTTGGTTCTTTTAGTGCTCAGCTTAAACTGGTTATCGACCGATCCAATTGTCTCGCAGAGATGACCAGCTTACCGGATGGTAAATTGACTTTCCGTTCTAGATTAAAAAAGATTAAACGTGGTATCTTTATCTGGGTGGCCAATATATCCAAAAATCCAGAGCCAGCCTTAACTTCAATTAGAATTTGGTGCAAATATTTTGCTAACATAAAATTAAGGGAAAACTTTCTTATCCACAATTCCGATTATGGCGATGGAGCAAGAAAAAGAGAAGAATTACTTTCCCGAGCTTTTCAGCTTGGTGTATCTTTAAAGCAAGATTAAATCTTAATGGGAGACTGGAAAAGAGGGAAGCTAAAATTAACCGGTGGATCGGGAGGAGAGGGGTTCTATCTTTATTAAAAAATGAAGATGGATTTCCCATTTTTTGGTAAAAATCTTTGACAATATTCTTTTTTTTGTTGTAAAATACTATTAGCTTCTTAAGACCTCAGTATAATAATATAGTGATTAGTCATATATTTATATTTTCTTTTCAATAGAGATAGAAAGTATTTAAATTATTTAATGCAATCGTTTGCATTTGAAGAAAATATATCAACGAGACTAACAAAGACTATAATTAAGTATTTTGAAAGTTCATTTATTTTAATCTTTTTTAGAAAAACTATTCAGCTTATCATCAAACGACTCCAGGAGATACTACCCCACTTGAGTAGATGTCCATAATAAAGGCATAGGGGTGGCAAAGAGGGGGAGGTGAGATATAAGAAAAAATTTTTTGCCTTGTAGAAAGTATTTTAAAAAATTTCAGGAGGTAAAAAAATGAAGAATAGTTTGAAAATTATTTTGTTTGTTTGTTTAACCATTCTCTTATTAACTAGTATTATTATGTCTTCTTTTTCTGCGGAAAAAGAGTATAAAATTTACGTGGTAGTTCATGGTGGAATTGCCGATCCTTTCTGGAAGGTTTGCGAAAAAGGAGCACTAGATGCCGGCGCTCTATATCCCGATTTAAAAGTTATTTATACGGGGCCAGCAGCTTATAAACTTGAAGAATTTATGGCTCATATAGAAGCAGCCTTGGCCAGCAACCCCGATGCCTTAGTCTGTACTTTAACTGCCCCTGAAGCAATGGATGAATCTCTACGCGCCGCTATTGCCAAGGGATTACCGGTGGTGGCGATTAACGCCCCAGACCTTAGAGAGGCAGATAAAAGAATACCTGTTTTAACCTATGTCGGTGAAGATAGTTACTTTATTGGGGTGAAAGCAGCCCAAGAGACTCTAGCTAGATTTACTCCCAAACGAGCAATATTTGCCAATCATCATCCGGGGGCTACCCACATCGAGGCGAGGGGTAATGGCTATATTAATACTCTAAAAGAAAAAGGAGTATTTGCAGAGGCTTTAGATATTACTGAAGATGCAGTAAAAGGCGCAGAAATGGTTGCAGCTTATCTAAAAGCACATCCTGAAACTGATGCGATTTTCTGTTCCAATACTATGCGGACCGAAGCGATCATCCCCAGATTAGAAGCAGATGGTGTAAAGGTTGGAGTTGAGGTAAAATTTGCTCAAATGGACAGTTCTCCTAAAATACTTGAATATATCAAGGAAGGTAAAGTAATGTTTACTATGGATCAACAGCAATATCTACAAGGTTATCTGGGAGTAATCTTTGCTTATTTAAATGCAAAATATGGATTTACGCCACCTCCCGCGCCAGTATCTACAGGACCAGCAGTAATTACTGTTGATAATATTCCTTCTTTAGAGGAGTTAGTTTCAGCTGGGTATAGGTAAGGCTAGTTAAAACTAAACATATTTGATCTAATGCTGGATGATTTTATTTAAAATTTCATCCAGCATTAGATAATATTATGGGGAGGGATGGATGGAAAGGCGAACAAATCCTGGAGAACTTGAAATTCAGAGGGAGTTTCCAAATTTTGCTCAATTACGCAGATTACCTGAATTTGGAGTTATACTAGCTTTCTTAATTTTATTTGCCGTTTTTTCTATTTTTTCGGCACAATTTCTAACTCTACGCAATCTTACTGGAATACTCACTATAGTTTCAGAATTAGGAATTATGGCCATTGGAATTGCTTTCTTAATGATTTCGGGAGAATTTGATCTCTCGGTGAGCAGTGTTTATGCCATTTCAGGTTTTTTATTTGTAACCTTTGCCAATCGATATAATTCTCCCTTAGCTTTCCTCCTCACTCTAACTATTGCCCTTTTTATCGGTTTTAGTAATGGAATAATTACCTTACGTGCGCATATTCCTTCTTTTATTACCACTTTAGGAATGCAATTATTCTTAAGAGGCTCCCTTTTAGCTATTACGGGAGGTGAATCGGTTAGCTATAAAAGCGATGCTATTATGCCTAATCTATTAACCAGATTTATTGGTTATGGTTTTAGGCCATCTCATATCTGGTTTTGTTTGTTGACCTTAATCTTCTCTCTTATTCTTACCAGGACCAGTTATGGGAACTGGGTATTTGCTACTGGTGGTAATAAAGAAGTAGCTCGAGCAATGGGAGTAAAAACGGAGAGAGTAAAAATTAATAATTTTATGTTATCATCATTATTGGCCTCCTTGTCGGGTTGTATCGTCATCAGTAGGTTTAATTTGGCGAACGCATCATTTGGAACAGGTATGGAGCTAGAAGCGATTGCCTCAGCAGTTATCGGGGGGACCTTATTAACTGGTGGTTATGGAACCATTATCGGGGTATTTTTTGGGGCAATGATTACGGGGATGATGAGAACTGGTCTAGTAATGATGGGAGCACCCGCCTACTGGTATCAAGCATTTGTAGGGGCGATATTAGTTGTAGCAGCAATCGTTAATCTAAGACTCAGTCGGTTAGAAATGTAAATCTCTTAATCGAGAAGTATTTTTTAATACCTCTTGAGATAGATTTTTCTCCAAAGTATTGCTTATATTTTTAAATATGCTTCTGAAGATAACAGAAAAGGAAGGGAGCTTGTACCATGCAGGAAACACTGCCACTAGTAAGAATGGTAAATATAGAAAAAAAATTTAGGGCAGTCCAGGCTTTAAATAAGGTGAATATGGAGATTCAATCAGCAGAAATTTTGGGCCTTTTGGGAGATAATGGAGCAGGCAAGTCAACTCTTATAAAGATTCTTTCCGGAGTTTTTCCCCCCGATGGTGGTGAAATTTTTTTTGAAGGTAGGAGAGTCAATTTTTCAAATCCTCAAGATGCTAGAGCTTTAGGTATAGAAACAGTTCATCAAGCACTATCTTTAGTAGATATTATGAGTATCTCCAGGAATTTCTTTTTGGGAAGAGAACCAACTAAAAAAATTGGTTTTTTATACTTGCTGGATAGAAAAAAAATGAATGAGGAATGTAAAAAAGCAGTTACCAATTTAGGAGTAAGGGTAAGATCGACAGATGAATTTGTTTCGATTTTATCAGGAGGAGAGAGGCAGGCCATTTCCATAGGAAGAGCGATGTATTTTAAAGTAAAGCTTCTAATCCTTGATGAACCTCTAAATGCTTTATCCGTAAGAGAAACCAGAGAGGTGTTAAAACAAGTAGAAAGAGCAAAGGAATCAGGAGTTTCAGTAATCTTTATCACCCATAATGTGTATCATGTATATCCTATTGCAGAGAGATTCGTAATGTTAGATAAAGGAGTAAAACTAGGTGAAGTGAATAAGAAAGACGTCAGTGCTGAGGAAATTATTGAGATAATTGCTTCCGGAAGGGTGTTAAAGGCCTCAAACCTTAGCCACTAGAATAAAAATCATTAATCTAATGAATTTTAGGGTGAAATATTAATGGATTCTCGAGAAAGAGTTAGAAAAACTATCTGTCATCAAGAAGTTGATCATATCCCCCTAGATTTAGGTTCAACTTTGGTGACGGGAATTCATGCCAGTACTTATGCCAAATTAAGAGATGCTTTAGGTTTAAAGAAAAAGTCAGTAAAAATTATTGACCCAGTTCAGATGTTAGCGGAAGTTGAGCTAGAAGTAATTGAAAAATTAGGGATTGATACCATAGGATTATGGTTGCCTACTAATGCACTGGGGTTTAAAAACGAGAACTGGAAATCCTGGAGTCTATTTGATGGCACTCAGGTATTGGTACCAGAAAAATTTTATACCAGAAGTGATGAGGAAGGCAATCTTTATATTTTTCCTCAAGGGGATAGCTCAGTTCCACCTTGTGCTAAGATGCCTCGGGATGGTCATTATTTTGACCTTTTAATTCGCCAAGAACCTTTTGTAGAGAAAGATTTGAATCCAGAGGAGTGGGTTAACCAGCAGTATTCAGTCCTTTCTGAGGAGACCTTAACTTATTTAGAGAGAAAAGCAGATGAGTTATATAAGAATACCAATCTTTGTATTGTTGGTGGATTTATTAACGCAAGTTTTGGAGATATATCTCATGTACCTGGTCCAGCTATTAAGAAGCCGAAAGGAATAAGGGATCCGGTTAGGTGGATTACCGCTCATCTTGATTATCCTGACTATATCAAGGGAATCTTCGAATTACAAAGTGAGATAGTTTTAAAAAATTTGAAACTCTCTTTTGAAGCGGTAGGGAATAAAATAGATGTAATATACGTTAGCGGAGCAGATTTTGGGACTCAAAATGCCCCTTTTATTTCTCCGGATATGTATCGAGAATTTTATCAACCCTTTCATAAAAAGGTAAATGGTTGGATTCATAAAAATACTTCCTGGAAGACCTTTTTCCATAGTTGTGGTTCTATTACTGCTTTTTTGGATGATTTTATAGAAGCAGGAGTAGACATTTTGAATCCAGTTCAAACTTCAGCTAAAGGTATGGATTCGGAAATATTAAAAGAAAAATACGGAGATAAATTAGTTTTTTGGGGTGGGGGAATAGATACCCAGAAGACACTTCCCTTTGGAACTCCGGAAGAAGTAAGAAAGGAAGTCATTGAGCGCTGTCAGATATTCGGGAAAGGTGGAGGCTTTGTATTTAATACCATTCATAATATACAAGCCAAAGTCCCTATAGAAAATTTATTGATTATGTTTCAAACTTTAAAGGAATTTGAATTTTAATTTTCGAGAGGGAAAGATGCAATATTCATTATGCATTGATTCGTTATATCCGAAGGAAGATTTAGAGAAAAAACTTACCAAAATAAAAAGATCGGGATTCAAGTTTATTGAATTCTGGGACTGGAGAAACAAAGATCTTGATTTAATTATTAATAGTGGATTAAGGGTCTCCAATTTTAGTGGAAATAGAATTACTTCTTTAGTTTTAGATAGTGAAGATAAAGTATTACGAGAAATCCATTCCTCTATGGAAATTGCTAAAAAGTTAGACTGTCACCAGATTATGCTTTTATCTGATACATTGAAAAGCGATGGCAGTGTAGAATTGAGCACAAGAAATGAAGAAGAAAAAAGATTAATTCTTGATAAAAATTTAAGAGCCATCGTTAAAATAGCAGAAAAGGAAAGAATTTTGTTTCTGCTTGAGCCTTTGAATACTATAAAAGACCACCAGAATTATTTTTTGGATAGCTTTTCTTTAACTCTAGACATAGTCAAAGAAATAGGTTCTGAGTATCTTAAGATCCTTTACGATATATACCATATGCAGATTATGGAAGGAAATATATTGGAGACCATTCAGAAATACTACCCATTCATAGGTTATGTCCATTTGGCTAATGTACCATACAGAGGTGAGCCCTGGCTCGGTGAACTGGATTGCAAATTTATTTTGAAAGAACTAGATAAGGTGTATTCCGGATTTGTCGGTTTTGAATTTTTTATAAGAGAAAGAGATTTTAGTTATGAAAAACTATGGAGGTGGATTCAATCGATTAATTTTTAAGAATTGAATAAATAATAGATTAATGATTATAATATATATTGTGGGAGCGTTTAAAATTTTTACTTTACTTAAGAAAAGAATTTAGGAGAGAGGAGGGATAAGAATATTTAAATAAAATTCAAGTTGTACAGTGATTTAAAGTAAATGATAAATAATAATTTATTCTAAAAAAATTGGAGGGAGAATTATGTTTAAGAAATTAAATAGATTCTGGCTAATCTTGTTAGTAGCTGTTTTACTAACCAGTGTTTTTAGCATAAATATTTTTGCTGAAAAAGTGAAGCTGGTATATATGACGGCGGGAGATGTTAATATGCTAGCCCTTGGTCAACACGTTCTCGGTCCAAAGTTTAGTGAAAAATATCCTGAGGTGAGTGTGATGACTGTGCATACCGGACCAGGTAATGCAGGCTCTCGTTTAATTTTTGAAAAAGTATTGGCGGATAAAGACAAGAAAGAAGGAGATATTGATGTCGCTATGGTCCACGAAATCTTTATGAAATGGGCTATGGAAGAAGACCTTCTTCTTAATTATGCTCAAGAATTAGATACTTGGAAATATATTACTTCTCCTTTTGCCAAAAATGCATTGGGTGTAAAGGTGGAAGGCTATTGTATGCCTATGTTCCATAGTCAAACAGTTCTGGCTTATAATCCAAGATATTTACCTGACCCACCAAAAAGTTATACTGAATTGGTAGAGTGGGTAAAGAAAAATCCGGGAAAATTTGGTTATAATGGAATAAAAGGAGGTATGTCCGGAGTAGCTTTTTCAGTAGGATGGCTCTATTGGAAAACCGGAAAATATGAAAAATATGCCATTACCGGGCCTTTTGAGGAAGCAGAAATTGCCACCTGGGAACAGCCTATTAAGGAATTAAAAGAATTTGATAAATATGTAACTTTGACTGGAGGTAATGTTGCTACTCTGGATGCCTTAAATAGGGGCGAAATATGGATAGGACCAGTATGGGTAGATATGTTCTTGAGCTGGCTGGCGGAAGGTAAATTAGATCCTGCTTCTCGAATTCTTTTACCTGAGCCGGGTATGCCCGGGCAACCGATGCATTTTGTTATTCCCAAAAATTCACCCCACCCTGAAGAAGCGAAAAAATTTGTAGAATTTGTTACTTCACCTATAGTTCAGGCGGAAGAAATAGTAAAAAGATTTAATTGGTATCCAGGAATTGATGGAACTTATATCAAGGATTTTGTTCCCCAGGAAACTTTTGATGTAATTTACCAAGATGTAACTCCAGAAATGCTATCTAAATATGGATTAGCCTTCCCCTTGGGTGATTACAATGATGCAATGTTAGAGGCATTGGAGTAAAGATTTGTCATCAAGGAATAATGAATGGATTACTCATTAAAAAAGGAATTGAGTTTAAAAAAGGAACAGAAGGAAGTGGGAGGTAAATACTCCCACTTCACTCCCCATATGCTTCCTTATCTTTTAATCTTGCCCGCCGTAATGGTGATACTCTTATTATATCTGTATCCCTTTTTAGCTTCTTTCTGGAAAAGCTTTATCGGTAAGGAGGGTATTTTTAGTTTAAGTAACTACCAAAAGACCTTACATTTGTATCGTGGTGATATTATCTTTACTTTTGGGGTAACAGTTTTTAGTACCTTAATTGCTACTTTCTTGAGTATCTTACTGGCAGTTTATCTGAGACTATCCAAGAGTTGGTTAGCAAAACAGATTGGAGTCTTATATAGATTACCAATCTTTTTACCCTTTGTGGTAGTTGCCCAAATGATGAGAAGTTTCTTGGCCCCCCATGGAATACTCAATCTTTTTTTAGCTAAATTAGATTTGATTGATATAGAAAATCCATTACAATTTTTTAACTGGATTGGTTTGACTTTTGGTTTTGTTTGGAAAGAAGCACCTTTTATGGCATTAATAATTTTGGCAGGCTTTCAGATGATTGATAATACTTATATAGAAGCTGCTAAGAGTGTAGGAGCGAGATTACCTCAGATTATTACTAAAATTCTTATTCCTATGAATAAATCGAATATCTTGGTCGCAGTTACTCTAGTCTTTTGCTCTCTGGTAGGCTGTTTTAGTTTTCCTTATATGCTTATAGGGGGGAAAACACCAGGAACTATTACCATCGACATAGCTCATCGAGTAAATTATTTTGGTGACTATGGAGTTGCCAATGCCTTGGGTGTATTTTCTTATCTTATGGTAAGTTTATTAGCCATTTATTATATTCGAAGTATGATGAAAAGAGGTTTGTATGAATAAGATTAAAGATAATTACATTAGGTTACTCTTATGCAAAAGAGCTGGATAATAAGAACCATAGAAATAATAATATTTATAATTTTTCTATTCTTTTTATTCGTTCCCCTTTTTAGTACTATTATCTGGTCTATTGCCTTAAGGTGGTATTGGCCTTATACTTTCCCTCAGGAAATAGGTTTTGATTACTGGCTGCAAGCTTTGGGTATTATTAAAAGCTTGACTCTGGGGGCAGTAAATGTGGTTCCTGCTTTTATATTGAGTCTGGGCATTGCCATAGTTGTAGTTTTATTAACTATGGGTATAGCCATTCCAGCTGGTTATGCCTTAGCAAAATTAAGAATCCCTAAACTTCTAAAAGGATTAATATTGATTTTATTTTTATTGCCCAGGGCATTTCCCCAACAACCTGTATTTATTAATTTAATGTTAATGTTTAATAAAATAGGTTTGACTGGTACGGTAGGGGGAGTAATTTTGGTCCACTTGGTGGTAAGTATCGTCTACGCAGTTTGGATAACTACTAGTACCTTTAGTTCTATACCGCCTGAATTAGAGGAAGCAGCTCGCAGTGTAGGGGCTTCGAGATTTAAAGCGTTTTTAAAAATTACTTTACCTTTGTCGGCTCCTGGGCTTATAGCCAGCGCAGTATTCGTCTTCCTGACGTCTATGGACGAATTTACTGGAACCTTCTTTATAGGGATTCCTTTTGTGACCACTCTTCCCATGACCCTTTATTCTGCTAGTGGTTCAAACATTCAATTTGCATCCGTTATAGCAATACTCTTATTAATTCCTTCTATTCTTTTTATGATTATCATTCAGAAGTTACTGAAAGCGGAATATTTAGGAGGAATGGGAGGATAATTACAGTAATGATTAAAGAAGAATTATGGGGAGGTCTTTTTGATCTATGGCAATTTTAAAAGTTGAGAATTTAATCAAAAATTTTGGGAAGGTGAAGGCCGTTCAAAAGGTGAGTTTTGAAGCACCAGAAGGTAAAGTATTAAGTCTTTTAGGCCCCAGTGGGTGTGGAAAAACTACTACTCTTCGTTGTATTGCTGGATTTGAGGATCCTGATGATGGAAAGATCTATTTAGGTGATAGAGAGATAACCCATATTCCTCCCGAGAAGAGAGGGATTGGAATGGTTTTTCAGAATTACGCCCTCTGGCCACATATGACCGTGTATGGGAATTTAGCCTTCGGCTTACAAATCAGGAGGATACCTAAAGAGGAAATAAATAGAAGGATAAAAAGAGTCTTAGAAATAGTTCAATTGAGCAATTATGAAGATAGATATCCACGTCAGTTAAGCGGTGGTCAACAACAACGTATTGCCATGGCTAGAGCCCTTGTATTTGAGCCGGGAATAATGTTGCTTGATGAGCCTTTAAGCAATTTAGATGCCAAATTAAGAGAAGAGATGCGCTTTGAATTTATTGAGATGCAGAAAAAATTAGGGATTACAGCTGTTTATGTGACCCATGATCAAGCAGAGGCTTTAGTAATTTCGGATAAGATAGTTATTCTTGATCAAGGTAAGATAATTCAAGCTGGCACACCCGAAGAAATATATTCTAATCCCGCCAATAAATTTGTTGCTGGATTTATTGCGGTTTCCAGTTTTATTGAGGGTGAAGTTACTCACTTTCTAGAAGGAAATAAAAAAGTAATAGTAAAAACTGATGATGGATTAATAATTAATGGTTATAATAATAATTTATCCCCTGGACAAAAGGTAGCAGTTACTATTAGAACGAATGTGATTCAATTTGTTGAAGGTGCGAAAGAAAAGGAAGATATTAAGGAAAAGATAAACATATTTAAGGGGAAGATTATTCAAGCGTCTTACCTGGGTAATACTATTGACTATAAAATTAAAGTGGGTAGATGGGAAGTTCGAACCAATAGTGAGGTGAAATATAATTTTAAACTTGGAGAAGATGTAGTTTTTTATTTACCACCCGAAAAGATGGTGATTACTTCTCTAACTTAATCTTAATGAAATTAAAGGATTTTTCAATGAAGACGATTGTTCTGTATTCTAAAGCTGGTCTGGCAACCCAAATACTATTAAAAATAGAGGAGAATTATCTTCTAGTTGATTCCGGGGATGGGACCCTTAGAGATTTATTGTCCTTAAAGATTGACTTCCACAATCTAAAGGGAATATTTTTGACTCATGGTCATTATGATCATATAGGAGGACTTTATGCTTTATTGGGTTATTTTAGAGTTATAGAGAGAAAGAGTGAAATAAATATTTATTATCCCCGTCAATCTAGAGAATCAAGATCCATTCTTTGGTCGTTTAGAAAGAGTTATAAAGATATACCTTTCCCTATCTATATTAATGAACTAAAAGGCGGAGAAGAAATTGAATTAAACCATATAAAGATTAAGACCTATCGTATGAAGCATTATGCAGCAGTAGGAGTAAATCGAATCCTTTATCCCGATCCGGCCATTGGCTATCGATTCTTTTGGGGAGGAGAATCAATAGCGGTTACCGGAGACACTGCTGTTTGCCCAGGTTTAATCAGCCTGGTTCAGGGAGCAGATTTGGCCTTGATTGATGCTACTTTGACCAAGGATGAAGAGACAGAAGAATTATTAAATAAATTGCACCTTTCCGAAGAGAAGGCAAAAGAAATTGGTAAATTAGCTAAAGAATATATTTTAATTCATCAAAAATAATTGTAAGAGTAATATCTTCTTTTTTATTATGAATAATTTTATTTTTCTTTAATAAATATCTGGAACTACAAATAAAGGGAGGTACAAGGATGGATAAAGTAAATATCGGAGTAATTGGGGTGGGTAGAATAGGGCAAATACATGCTCGCAATTTAAAATATCAAATTCCAGAGGCCAGATTGCTAGCAGTGTCTGATATATTAGAAAATAATGCTAGGCAATTTGCTCAGCAATTGGAAATACCTTTGGCAGAAAAGGATTATCGAGTATTATTGGAAAATAAAGATATTGATGCTATAGTAATATGCTCTTCTACCGATACTCATGCTCAAATCATCTCAGAAGCTGCTGAAGCGAAAAAACATATCTTTTGTGAAAAACCTATCGCTCTCCAGTTGAGTAAGATTGACCAGGCTATGGAAACGGTAAAAAAATCTGGCGTAAAATTATGGGTAGGATTTAATCGACGTTTTGATCCCAGCTTTAAAAAGGCTAAGGAATTGGTAGCTAATGGTGTTATTGGCATGCCTCACCTGGTGAGGATAACCAGCCGAGATCCTGAACCACCACCCCTTAATTATATAAAAGTATCCGGTGGAATCTTTTTAGATATGATGATTCATGATTTTGATATGGCTCGCTATCTCTTGGGGCAGGAAGTAGTAGAATTAATGGCCGTAGGTAGTTGTTTAGTTGATCCGAAAATTGGAGAAGTGGGCGATATTGATACTGCAGTAGTAATTCTAAAATACGAAGGAGGGGCGTGGGGGACTATAGATAATAGCCGGCGAGCAGTGTATGGTTATGATCAGCGAGTAGAGATATTTGGTTCAGAGGGTTGCGTAATGGTAGGAAATCCTACTTCCACTAAGGTAGTTATTAAAAATGCTAGAGATACTATCAGTGATAAACCTTTGTACTTTTTCCTTGAACGTTATCAAGAAGCTTATTTAATCGAGATGAAAGAATTTATTAATTGTATTAAAGAGGGTAAAGAACCACTGGTAAGTGGATTAGATGGAAAAATATCAGTACAGATGGGCTATGCAGCCAAAGAATCCTTAACTAAGAGAAGTTTTATAAAAGTAAAATAACGAAAACAACTTTAATAGTAAGTGAATAATAAGACAGGAGAATTATGAATATAACCAGTAAAGATGTTGCTGAATTAGCTGGAGTTCATCCCTCTACAGTATCGCGAGTAATTCACAATGATCCTCGGATAAGTAGCAAAACCAAAGAAAAAGTATTTCTGATAATAAAGAAAATTGGGTATAAGCCCAATGCCGTGGCCAGAGGATTAAAGACTAAAAGGACTAATACTTTGGGCATACTTATTCCAGATATTACCAATCCTTTTTTTGCAGAAATAGCCCGAGGAGTGGAAGATGCAGCCAGCAAAAATGGTTTTAATGTAGTATTATGTAATACTGATGATAGATTACGGAAAGAGAGGACTTACTTAGAGATATTAAGAGAAAAGAGGGTTGATGGTTTAATCCTGGGAACTGCTCATATTAAGGACAGAAGTATTTTGGAATTAGAGAAAGAAAAGTTTCCTTATATATTGATTTCTAGGAATACAGAAAGTTTAGATAAGAATTGCATTATAATTGATGATATTGCTGGTGGAATTATGGCTGCTGAATACTTAATAAAGTTAGGTCATCAGAGAATTGCTCATATTACCGGTCCACTTAGAACTAGATCAGCTCTGGATAGATTAAAAGGATATCAAATTGCTTTAGCGAAATTCGGAATTAATTACCAAGAAGAGTTATTAAAGGAAGGTGATTTTAGAATTGAGGGAGGATATCGAGCAATGAAGAGATTATTAAAATTAAAAGATCCTCCCTCTGCTATTTTTGCGGCTAATGATCTATTAGCTCTGGGAGCTATGCAGGTTATTCAGAAAGAGGGTTATAATATCCCTGAAGATTTCTCTATTATAGGTTTTAATGATATCGCTTTATCTTCTTTTGTCTATCCTCCCCTGACTACTATACGCCAACCAATGTTAGAGATGGGTAGGTTAGCAGTGAAGATTTTACTGAAAATAATTAATAATCAAGAAGAAATTCAAAGGAGAATAATATTATCGCCTAAATTGGTGATTAGAAAATCTTGTACTCGTTTTAAAAGTAAGAAAAGATAAAGGAAAGGAGAGAAAGAAAATGAAAACAGTAACTTTATTTGCTGATTGGCAACCTAAGCCAGATTTTAAATTAGGAGCAAAAGACATAGAGGGTAAACTAACTTATTTAGGAAGTAAAGTTTGGAAAAACCCGAAGCTAAAAATTATAGAAAAGGATATACCCAGGATTGGTCCTACTGAAGTATTACTGAAAGTAAAAGCTTGTGGAATTTGTGGTAGTGATGTACATATGGCTCAACCAGATGATGACGGTTATATCTGGTATCCCGGATTAACTGCCTTTCCAGTAACTTTAGGCCATGAATTCTCTGGAATTGTAGTAGAAGCAGGTGAAAAAGCAATTAACAAGAGAACAGGAAAAAGATTTGAAGAAGGGGAGCCGGTAACTAGTGAAGAAATGTTCTGGTGTGCTTCCTGTCGCCCCTGTGCCGATGGCTATCCCAACCATTGTGAGAAGTTGCAGGAGATTGGCTTTAGTTGCGATGGTGCTTTTGCTGAATATGTGAAAGTGGATTCTCGCTACATCTGGAGCTTAGATGAACTGAAGAAAGTTTATAAGGGAGATGACTTATTCCTGGCTGGAAGCCTGGTAGAACCTACCTCGGTAGCCTACAATGCGGTAATAGAACGGGGAGGTGGAATAAGGCCAGGAGATCATGCAGTAATTTTAGGAGGTGGTCCCATCGGTTTAGCAGCAGTAGCGATTATGAAAAAAGCTGGAGCTTCTAAAGTAATTCTTTCTGAACCATCTGAATCAAGGGCAATATTGGGTAAAAGAATGGGTGCGGATTATATTGTTAATCCAATGAAAGAAAATTTTGCCCAGAAAGTTCTGGAGGTGACGGGAGGACTAGGAGCCAAGTTATATCTGGAGGCTACTGGTTTACCAGATGTAGTATGGAAAGATATCGAACAGACTATCTGGGAAGGTAAAATGATTAATAGTACGGTGGTAATTGTGGCGCGTGCTGATAAAAAGATTCCAGTAACTGGAGAGGTCTTTCAGGTGAGAAGGGCTTCTATTGTGGGCTCTCAGGGACACTCGGGTCATGGAACATTTCCCAGGGTAATAAGCTCAATGGCTTCCGGGATGGATATGACTCCTCTAATTACTAAGAAAATTAGCTTAGAAGAGGTTCCCGAGAATATTATTCTTTTAAGAACAGACCGGAAAGAATGTAAGATAACTTGTGTATTTTAGATAAGATAATTTAAAGGAGAAATTAAAATGACTAATAAAAAGGATGAAAGATGGCTTACTACTGATTATCCTCAGATAGTGTTTGAGAATACTAAAGTAGGTAGATTAAAGAAGGAGATATTTGATGCTCCTATGAGCAAAATTGAGAAAATATTGAAAGAATATGCCATTCCTTCTCCTTCGGAATTGGGGAAAGGGGGGAGTTATATCCAAACTACCCCCCGTCATCAGGTAATCGAGAATCGCCATAAAAATGATCTAGTCTTCGTCCCGGTAGGATGCACTGAATGTCATGGAGATTATGCTAATTCTGGACTAGATACCTTTATGGTAACCCAGATTTGTGAAGGTCTTCGACGTTATATCAAAAAGAGAGATGGAGTAGGATGTAATTTAGCTCTCCCTCCTCTTAATTACGGAGGCCACCCCTACCATCACTGCGGTATGGCTGGAACGATTATTATGCCTGAAGATGTAGTGAGGGAAACAGTAATCAATGTAATGTTAGGTCTCTGGAATGACGGTTTTAGAAAGCAAATCTGGGTAAATAACCATGGTCAATTATGGATTTTAGAATCAGGACTTCAGGAATTTTTTAAACGATATCAATTGCCAGCAATTATTAGAGTAATTGATTGGCATAGGGCAGTTAGAGAATTTTTTATTCCCATCGATCGAGAAGATAGCTTGAGTACTGATTTTATCCACGCTGATGAAGCAGAAGCATCGGTAGCCCAGCTTTTATTTCCAGAAATGCTGGATATGAGATATGCAGTTGATACCGAAGGTGAACCTTTATTACCGGGAGGTCACTTTGATACCTCGGTTGATCCATATCGGAGGCCTCAGGAATGGCAACAGGGAGAAGGCCACTCTGCTATCGAAAGAGCAGCTGTTCCGGAGGGTGTGGTAGGTAAACCTACCAGAGCAAGGGCAGATAAAGCCAAGCGCCCCATTGCTGCTATACTTAAGTATTTGACATTGGTGCATGATGAAATCATGGAAACTTACCCGGCAGGTAAATTACCTCCCGTGGAAAAAATTAGTTTAAGAGATCCTAAAGAGATGGAGCCTTTCTTAAGGGAACCGATGAGTAAAGGTTGGAAATCAGTCTTTGAATTACCTTACATTGGTCAGGTAAATAATTTATAAGGGATGGTTAGTCGATGTAGTAGGGGAATTATGTTCAGGTGTAGGGGGTTAATTTACATGTACCCCTACACTTGAATTATTTATTCGACTAAAATCCAATATTATTTCCTTATTAATATTAATATGGGCAGAAATCATAAAACTCTTAAGATTTAATATAAATATCATTAATAATAAATTATTAAAAAGGATTTGGTTATGAAAAAAAGTATTGTTGTTTCCACACAGCAAACAAAATTTTCCGCCCTGGCGTTTCAAGAGGATTTGGGGAAAAATATCAAAAAGATTTCTGAATTTGGCTTTGATGGAGTTGAACTGGCGGTTAGAGATCCAAAATATTTAGATAAAGAAAAAGTAATACAATTAATTAATGATTGCCATCTGGAAGTTCCGGCCCTTGGTACCGGACAGGCCTGGGGTGAGGAGGGATTGAGTTTTTCTGATCCCAATGAGATAATTAGAAAGATGGCCGTGGAAAGGATAATGGAGCACATCAAATTCGCTTCCCGTTTTGGTGCGCAGGTGATTATTGGTTTAATTAGAGGAGTTGTAAAGGAAGGAGTCACCAGAGAGGATACCGAGAGATGGACTATATCCTGTTTAAGAGAATGTGCTAGATTTGCCCAGGAAAAGAATATTACATTAACTCTAGAGCCGGTAAATAGATATGAAAGTAATTTTATTAATACTCTCCAGGAAGGAATAGATTTTATTAGAAGGGTTGGTGTGCCTAATCTGAGATTATTAGCTGATACCTTTCATATGAATATTGAAGAAGCCTCCATTTATGAAAGTCTCAAACAGGCTAAAGAATATATTACCCATATTCATATTGCTGATAGTAATCGTTGGGCTCCAGGTTTCGGTCATCTTGATTTTAAAGAGGTAATAAAAGCTCTTAAGGAAATTAATTATCATGGTTATATCTCCGCTGAAATTTTACCCTTACCAGACCCCGAAAGTTCTGCCCGTGTTACTGCTGAAAATATAGATAAACTGGATAAATTAATTTCACTTTAAGAAAAAATGAATGATGAAATCCGGAAATTCATTATCTATCTGGTTAAAGTTCAAGAAGTAGAGAGTTGCTTTCCTCACTACTCCTAAAGAGAAGGGCATCCTTCCTGAAGACCATTCCCTGGCCTTAGGAGTAAGTGGAATCTACCGGACGAAACTGGCTAAAGAGTACTATAATCAAGCAGATTTAATCCTCTCTCTAGGTAGCAGAAACGAAAGTTTTCAAACCCATAGCTGGCAGGATTTTCCCCCCAATGCCAAGTTCATCCAGATCGATATCTCTCCTTGGGAGATCGGTAGAAACTGGCTACCCGAGATAGCCATTATCGGAGATGCTAAAGTAATATTTATTTATCTAGTTTGGAAAAAGGTTTAATAAAAGGTATTGACCTTAATCTACAAAAAATAAATTTTAGATTTCCCTTGACATAATTTTATTTATTCATATATAATTAAATTAGAATAGTTAGAATTGGTTTCTATAATATAGAAAATATTATAAATATATCCTGATTAAATTGTCTAAAATATATATTATTAAATCTATATAAATTATATAAATAGTTTTCATATATCTGCAATATAAAAAGAAAAGAATAAGATAAGAGTTTTTATTATACCATGCTATAGACTATGTGGTAGAAGAGAAATAATAATAGGAAAGGGGGAATAGATTAACAGTTTTTAGGGTTATGGTAGATTAGTTTTAAAAAATATTGATTAGCAAGGAGGAATCCTAAAAGTGAGGAAGAATAAAATAAATTTTAATAGATTGATGATAATGGCTGTAACTTGTATGCTTGCAATATTTTTAGTTAGCCTTTCTTCTTATGCCGCGCCCCGACTGGTACTTCGCTCAGGTGATGATAGTACCGAAGAATACCCTTACCATATTGCTTTTGCTGCTTGGGCAGAAGCGATAGATAAAGCAAGCAATGGTGAAATCAAACTTAAAGTCTACTCTAATGCAGTATTAGGATATGAGAGAGAACTGATTGAGGGCGTGCAGATGGGCACTATTGATTTTTGTACAACCTCTCTGGGACCTTTTGGTAGTTTTGCTCCGCAAATTAATGTTTTAAGTCTTCCCTATATATTTAAAGACGTAGATCACCTCATCAGAGTTCTTAGTTCTGGATTGTCCTATAAAATGAATGCCTATATTGAAAAACAAAATGTCGGTTTTCTAAGTTTAGGTTGGATCTGTGGGGGAGGAAGATGTTTTTATACTAAGAAACCGGTAAATAATATAAAAGATCTGGCTAATTTAAAAATTAGGGTTATGGAAAATGATGTCTACATTAATATGGTAAATATGGTTGGAGCAAAGGCAGTTCCTATGTCTTATGGTGAGGTCTATAGTGCATTACAAACTGGAGTTATCGATGGAGCAGAAAACGACTTTGGTGCCTATTATACCCAAAAACATTATGAAGGAGCTCCTTATTATGCTTTAGATATGCATACTATTGATATAACTGGATTGCTAGTCAGTACCAAAACCTGGAATAAACTTTCTGAAGCTGATAAGACAGTATTACTGCAAACATTACCAGCTTTTATAGAGGCAGGGAATGAATCCTGGGCTAAGTTAACGGTGGATGCGAAGGAAGCAGTAGAAAAGCTCGGTGCCACCATTACTCAGGTCGATCAGGAGGAGTTTAAAAAAGCAGTAACCCCAATGTGGGAAGCTACTACCAAAGAGTATGGAAGTGAATTTTTTGATTTTGTAATGTCAGTGAAGTAATTAGAATCTTTGGTGAAGATTAAAAGGTTTAAAAATATTAATTAAAAAATCCTACCACATAGTCTATAAAAAAGTGAGGAGATAAATTTTTTGACCAAAAGAAGGGAGAGATATTATTCTGAGAAAGTATACTATACTGATAGAAGGAAATAATTCTTTTATATTATAAAATGATTATAGTAGATGTAATACTAAAATATTTAAAGAAACTAAGAAGATCTAAGGTTATTGAAGTAATTATCGCAATACAAGTAACGATTCTTTCTATTGTAGTTTTAGCCCAGGTCATATTTAGATATGTACTAAATCAACCTCTTGCCTGGTCAGAAGAAATAGCCCGCTTTCTACTGATATGGATAGTCCTTCTAGCTGCAGCAGTTGGGGTAAAGAGAAAATCACATTTTTCAGTGGATATTTTGACCAAAAAGTTTACTGAAAGGACCAATCAACTATTAAGCTTTGCTATGGATATTTTTTTATTTATATTAATTTTTGATGTCATGGTCATAAATGGAATGTACCTTACTAAAATGACCTTTAGGCAAATAAGCCCAGCGTTAAATATTCGCGTTGCCTACGTTTATTCAGCAGTTTTGGTAGGAGGAATTTTATCTTGTTGCTATATCTTAGATGACCTATTATCTTTTATCCAAAAAGAGATAGAAAAAAAGAGAAAGGACGATAGAAAATAAATGGGTATAGTTTTAATATTCCTCGGCATTTTAGGATTTTTTATCATTTTTAACTTTCCTATTGTTTATGCTATCATTGCTACTTCCTGGATTATCTTAAGATTTGGTGATATCAATATTCCTATTTCTTTGATAGGTCAAAAATTAATAGGAGGTATTAATTCTTTCCCCTTATTAGCTGTCCCCTTTTTTATGTTAGCAGCTAATATTATGACTTCTACCAGTATTATAAAAAGGTTAGTCGGTTTTATTACCTCCCTAATAGGATTTGTAAGAAGTGGTCTGGCTATTGTAAATGTTCTAGTTTCAATGATCTTTGCAGGAATGTCTGGTTCCGCTACTGCCGATACTGCTGGAGCGAGTGCAATGATTATGAACGCGATGATTGAAGAAGGATATGATAGACCCTTTAGTGTAGCAGTAACCGGTTCGTCTTCCACAATTGGGATAATTATTCCTCCCAGTATACCTCTTATTATCTATGCCTGGGTATCCAATTGTTCAGTGAGTGCTCTTTTTTTAGCCGGAATTATACCAGGTATATTAATTGGAATTGCGCAGATACTCTTATGTATGTATAAGGGAAAAATCAGAAATTATCCCAAACATCCTCGGGTGCCTTTCCAACAAATCATTAAAAATACTTATCAAGCAATACCAGTACTAATTTTGCCCATTATCATCTTGGGTGGTATATTTAGCGGAATCTTTACTGCTACAGAAGCGGCAGTAGTTGCTGTTTTCTATGCTTTGGGATTAGGCATATATTTAAAAGAATTAACTATGAAAAAACTTTTTGACTGTCTAGTTATGACTGGAGTAACTTCAGCAATTTCACTCTTGTTGATTGGTGCCACCACTCCCTTGGGTTGGATACTGGCTTTACATCATGTTCCTAGCACGATAGCAGATTGGTTTATAGCTGCGACTTCTAACCCAACTGTTTTTTTGTTATTTATCGTAGCCTTTATGCTAGCTATTGGTTGTGTTATGGATAATGATCCGGTTATTTTACTTACTACCCCTATATTCTTACCTATAGCAAAAAGTTTGGGAATCAGCCCTCTACTTTATGGGATGATTGTTAATGTTACGCTAGCAATTGGTATAGTTACTCCTCCAGTTGGTTGCGCATTATTTGTAGCCTGTGCAGTGGGAAAAATCAATATTTCAGAAGTAGTAGGAGAATTTTTACCCTTTTATCTGGTAATGGCTATTGTGGTAATATTGCTTGTCTTTTTCCCCCAGTTAGTACTTTATCTTCCCCTGAAATTTATGCCGCTTTCCGTTTAAAAAAAACAAAAGAAGAACTAATGATGCTTTAAAACTATAAATATAGCATCAATAAAAGGAGGTTTATAGAGAGAGAAAAATGGAAATCAGAACTGCTTTTAATGCCTTATATATGAAAAGCCTCACCACCAAAGGTCTACGTCAAGAATTTCTTATTTCTAAGTTGTTCTTTCCTGGAAGGCAAAGACTGGTTTATACGCATTTTGATAGGATGATTATAGGTGGTATATGTCCTCAAGATCCTCTAACTATTCAAGATACTCAAGAGGTTACAGGAACTGATTATCTTTTAGAAAGAAGAGAGATGGGGATTATGAATATTGGATCTCCCGGTATAATATTAGTAGATGGTGTTGAATATATCTTAAATTATAAAGATTTATTATATGTAGGCAGGGGGGTGAAAGATATCCAGTTTATGAGTAAAAATCCGAAAGAACTGGCTAAGTTTTATCTGATCTGCACTACCGCCCATCAATCTTATCCTACGAAAAAGATTGAGTTTAATTCAGTAGAGCCAATTTATCTAGGATCTACTGAGGAGGCTAGTAAAAGAGTACTTTATAAATATATTGTTCCGGAAACTATAAAGACCAGCCAATTGACTATGGGTATGACCAGGATAGAGCCCGGAAATGTATGGTGCAATATTCCCAGCCACACTCATGCCAGAAAAACAGAAGTATTTTTGTATTTTGAAATAAAAGAAGAAGCAGTAATATTTAATATAATTGGTGAGCCAGAAGAGACTCGTCATATAGTTACTCGAAATGAAGAAGCCTTAATTGTACCAGGATGGTCTATTCATTCTGGAGTAGGCACCAGTAATTATACTCTTATCTGGGGAATGGCTGGTGAAAATCAAACCTTTGCGGATATGGATAAAATATCTTTTAAAGATTTAGAATAAAAGAGGAGAAAGCTATGGAAAGATCAGGTCCTCATTATCCTATTAAAGTATTAGATAAAACTTTTAACATCCTTGATGTTTTGCTAGAACATGGTTCCTCTATACATATTACTGAAATTAGTAAAAAACTAGGACTATATCCCAGCACTATTCACCGGATATTAGATACCTTAAAATGCAGGGGTTATGTAGAACAGGACCCTAAAACACAGAAATATCGTTTAGGCTTAAAACTCTTAGAATTAGGTATGGCTAAGCTTCACCAAATAGATTTAGTAAAAGAAGCTATTCCCCATTTAAGAGAGTTGGTTCAAAAATGCAATGAGACAGTTCATTTAGGGGTTGTGGAAAGAGGAGAGGTCCTCTATTTGGCAAAAGAAGAATCTTCTCAAACTATAAGAATGATCTCTTATATAGGTAAAAGGGCTCCTCTTCATTGTACTGCTTTAGGTAAAATACTATTAGCCTATATGTCAGAGGAAGAAAGAAAAAAGATTTTAGAAGAGAAGGGGCTACCGCGCCTTACTGAAAATACCATTACCAATAATCAAGAACTAGAAAAAGAATTAGAACAAGTAAGAAAACAGGGATTTGCATTAGATAGAGAAGAAAATGAAAAGAATGTCCAATGTATTGCTGCCCCCATCAGGAATTATCAAGGAAAAGTTATCGCAGCTCTAAGTATTTCTAGCCCATCTTTTAGAATAAATGAGGATATTCAAAAAAAATTAAAAGAAGAATTACTTAAAACTAGTGAAAGTCTTTCCAAGAGATTAGGATATAATTTTGAATTGAGTTGAAAAATAAAAGACAAAAGAATTTCTCTAGTACTAAAAAAACCAGGAGGAAGGTATTAAGGATGAAGAAAGTGAAAGTTGGTATTATTGGTTCGGGATTTGCTGCTAATTTACATGCTAAGGCATATCAAAGATGTGCTAACGCTGAGGTAGTAGCAGCCTCGGCGATTGATAATCTCAAAAAATTTTGCAGCCAGAATAAAATTTCTAAAGCTTATGATGATTACCGAGAGATGCTTCACAAAGAAGATATTGAAATGGTCAGTGTTTGTGTACCCAATTACCTTCATAAAGAGGTAGTTTGCGAAGCAGCCAGAGCTGGTAAACACGTAGTATGTGAGAAACCTTTAGCTACTACTTTGCCAGATTGTGATGAGATGATTAAGACCTGTAAAGAATATAAAGTGAAATTGATGTATGCAGAGGATTGGATTTTTGCCCCAGCACTGATCAGGGCAAAAAATATTTATGAGGAAGGAGCTATTGGTAAGATTGTTTATATTAAGGCTAAAGAAAGCCATGGAGGTTCCCATTCTCCTTTTGCTCAAAAAATGATTTATTGTGGCGGTGGAGCAATGATTCATCTGGGAATCCATCCTGCGGGTTTAGTTAATTGGCTTAAGGAGAAAAGAGTAGTAGAAGTTTTAGGCAAGACCAGCCTGGGGTCAAACCATAATTTAGTGCATTCCAACTTTGAAGGTGAAGATTGGGCAGTAGGAATTTTAACTTTTGAAGATAATACTTATGCTCTTATTGAAGGAAATTATATTACTTTTGGAGGAATGGATAATAAGATAGAGATTTATGGAGACCAAGGCAATATTAAAGTGGAATTAACCCATGGATCACCACTTTTGGTTTATAGCCCGATTGGATATGAATATGTTATGGAAAAAGCAGATATTTCTAAGGGCTGGACTTTTCCGGCGGTAGATGAAGAAAGTTCTTTAGGTTATCAAAACGAAATCAGCCATTTTGTTAATTGTGTTCAATTTGACCAGGAAATAATGAGAGGTGCTCGTGGTGAAGACGGAAAAATTGCTTTGCAGATTGTCCTGGGAATCTATGATTCAATGAAAGGAGGAAAGCCTATAAAAATAAATTAATTCAAAAAGACTAGACCCTTAACTCTATTTAGTTTATGGGAAAATAAAAAAGAGAAAATATAAAGAATATTCTTTAATATCCAGAGAGAGGAAATAAATATGAAAAAAAAGAATTTTATCTTATTTATGTTAATGGTTTTAGTGATACTATTTTTGGTGGTAGATGTTGGATATAGCGAAAAAATTGTCATTAGATATGCTCATTCTGATCCCCCTGATCCTATTACTGCTTCCGCTCATGCAGATGCTGTAGTATTTAAAAAATACGTAGAAGATCGTTCGGGAGGAAGAATTGAGGTACAAATCTACCCTTCTTCAGAATTAGGATCGGAGAAAGAATCTTTAGAGGGAGTACAAATGGGGAGCATTCAGATGACTAATGTTAGTGAGGGAACGGTAGGTATATTTTTTCCAGAAATTTTAGCGTTAGCTGTTCCTTATGCCTTTAGAACTTATACGGAAGCTTGGTATACTTTAGATAGTCCCTTCATTAAGCAACTGATGGAAGAGATGAGAAGAAAAACAGGGATACGTTGTTTAGATGTAAATCAGAATGGATTTAGAAATTTTTCTAACAATATTAAGCCTATAAGAACTCCAAATGATTTACAAGGTATGAAGATTCGCACTATGGAACATCGGGGTCATATGAAGATGGTAGAAGCTTTAGGAGCCAGTCCTGTTCCCATATCATGGGGAGAATTATATACTTCTTTACAACAGAAGGTCATTGATGGTCAGGAAAATCCTCCCAGCCTTACTTTAGCTGGTAAATTTCATGAAGTTCAAAAGTATTATACCATTGATGGTCATATTTATAGTGTTGATTTTACTTTTATTAATGATGAATTTTATAATTCCCTTCCTTATGAATTAAGACAAATTGTTTATGAAGGTGCAGATATCTCAGGATTATTTCATAGAGGAGCAGAGACTTATGTATCTAATTGTGTAGCTTTACAAGAACTACAAGATAAAGGTATGGAAATATATGTACCTACAGCCGAAGAAATTGAAATGTTTAAAGAAAGATGCCAGCAACCGGTAATTGAGTGGATAAAAACACAAATTGATCCCAAATGGGTTGATGGATTTATTCAGACTATTGAAGAAGTTAGAGATAAACTAAGAGCACCTGGTAAAGATGAAGCCGGTATGGGAATAGAATTAGTTCCTCTAAGTAAATAAAGAGAAAAGTATAAAATAGTAAAGTACATGCCTTTCCTTTTAAAGGAAGGCATGTACAGAAAGGATAACAGCTTGATAAAAAACAGAATAATAACATTTTTTAACCTATTAGATACATTAGGGAATAAAATTAATAAAATTATCAAGTTAATCTTGTTTCTTCTCAGTATTCCTTTAGTAGCCATTATTCTTTATTCAGTATTTATGAGGTATGTTTTAAATATGGCTCCGACTTGGTCTGAAGAGCTTGCTCGCTACTTAATGATTTGGATTGGTTTTCTTGCTTTACCGGTGGCTTTAAAAGAGGGAAAACATATTGGTTTAACCTTTGCTCTCGAGAAGATACCTGCGAATTATAAATCTTATTTATATTTAATAGCAGATTTTTTTATTTTATTTTTTAGCATATTTATTTTCACGCAAGGAGTAGCAATGACCAAGTTTGTTGTTTTTCAACGTTCTCCTTCTATGTTTATCCCCATGTGGATTCCTTATTTGTCCTTACCGATTGGTTCTTTCTTGATGTCTTTATTTATGATTATTAAAATTTTAAAGCAATTTGGATCAATTATCTTTAAAATTTCAGAAGGATAAGAGGTTATGAGTGTTTTTTTTATTTCAGTATTCATGTTCATAATTACCCTAGTTTTAGGAGTACCCATAGGTATATGTATGGGATTGACTGGTGTAATCGGAATTATAAGTTTAACTGGTGTACCCCTTAAGGTTGTTGCCCAAAGAATGTTTATGGGGCTTGATTCTTTCCCTTTGATGTGTATTCCTTTCTTTGTTATGGCTGGAGAAATAATGAATAAAGCTGGGATTACTGATAGAATTGTAAATTTTACTAATATATTGTTTGGAAGATTTAGAGGTTCCTTGGCTTATGCCAATGTAGTCGCCAGTACTTTATTTGGCGGTATTACTGGGGCAGCTTCGGCCGATGTTTCTGCTTTAGGTTCTATATTTATTCCTTCTATGGTGAAAGATGGCTATGATGCTCCTTTTAGTGCAGCAGTTACTGCAGCTTCTTCTTTACAAGGACCGATTATTCCTCCCAGTATTCTTGCGGTTATTTATGGAGCTACTATGGGCGAATCAATTGGAGCTTTATTTGCTGCGGGAATACCTATTGGCATTTTAGTAGGTATCGTCGATTGCGTGATAGTTTATCATTTAGCTAAAAAAAGAAATTATCCTAAGAAGATAATAAAAGTAAATTTTAAGCAGTTTGTTCGCATATTTGCTAATGCTAGCATTGCACTAGGGATGCCTTTTCTTATTCTGGGAGGAATATTAGGAGGAATATTCACCCCCACAGAAGCAGCTGCAGTATCCGTTGGCTATGCTTTACTGGTTGGTTTTTTGGTAATGAGAACTTTAAATATAAAAGATTTACCCCAATTATTTATAAACTCAGCAATTACAACCGGAGTGATATTCTTATTATTATCTACTGCTAATGTTTATGCCTGGGTAATAAGCACATATCAAATTCCAGTGATGATTAGAGATTTTATTTTATCTATTTCTTCTAATAAAATTATAATTATTTTATTAATAAATATCTTTCTTTTAGGTGTGGGTTGTGTAATGGATACGGGGGCTTCAATAATTATGTTTGCTCCGGTATTGGCTCCACTGGCCTGGAAGATAGGGATTAATCCCATTCAATTTGGGATGCTTATGATAGTAAATTTATGTATCGGTCTGCTTACTCCCCCAGTTGGACTTTGTTTATTTCTGAGTGCAAATATAGCCAAAATTTCCATTGAAAGTGTTGTGCGTGAAGTTTTGCCTTTTATATTAATTACTCTGATTGTTCTATTTGTCGTTTCCTATTTCCCAGGAGTAGTATTATTTATTCCCAGATTGTTAGGCTATGTTTAAACTTAATTTTTGCAAAATTCAAGGGTTTTTTATTTGATCAATAAAAAATGTAGTTTCCATTCTAAATTGAGGTGAAAATAATGAAAGCAGCAATAAAAATAGATGAGAAAGAAGAATGTAAGATCAGAGATATACCTATCCCAACTCCTAAGCCCGATGAAGCCTTGGTGAAAGTAAGAACCGCTGGATTTTGTGGTACTGATGTAGCTATTATAAATAATAACTTTATGGGTAGACATGGAAGAGTAAAACTCCCCATAATACCAGGACATGAATTATGCGGGGAAGTAGTGGAAGTTGGTAAGAATGTAAAAAAGATTAAGATTGGCGATAGGGTTACCAGTAGTGATATTAAGGGATGTGGACATTGTTATGGTTGTAAAATAGGATTATTTCATTATTGTCGAAATTGGGATCATTTGGGTATAGATTCACCAGGGTGTTTTGCGGAGTATGTTGCTGCTTCGGAAGACATTCTTTTTCCGGTTCCAGAGTTTATCCCGGATGATGAAGCTACCTTGCTCGAATTGATGACTACTTCGGTAAGGGCTTTTCGAACTAATTGGATAAAGCCTGGAAGTACAGTAGTTTTTTTTGGTCCGGGACCCTTTGGGCTTATATTACTCCAGTCAGCGTTGGCAGCTGGAGCCAGTTATTGTATAATGATTGGTTTAAAGGGGGATGAAAAAAGGTTAAAATTAGCTTCTGAATTAGGAGCAAACGAAGTAATTAATGGGGATGGAGAGGAGGTTAGTCAAAGAGTTGAGGAACTTACCAAGGGAAAAGGAGCAGATGTGGTGGTAGAAGCTACCGGGAATGTAAAGGCGGTTGAACAGGGAATCGAAGTATTGGGGCCAGGGGGATTATTTATAATGGGTGGTAGTGGATTTGGCGGAGAAAAGATAAGTTTTAAGCCCTGGAATGTAGTAAGAGAAGAAAAACAGATTAAAGGACTACAGGGATTTACCTGGGCTGACTACCTTTTAGCCATAGAACTTTATTCCCAAAAAAAAATCACCTTAAAACCATTAATTACTCATAAGCTGAAATTAGAGGAAATTAACCAGGCTTATTCTATAGCTATCCAAAAAGAGTCGATTAAAATAGTGCTTTATCCTTAATAAGTAAATATAATTTGCTTTACTTATTAAGATTATATATTTAACTTTTTAATAAATGTTTTAATAGAAAAAGTAAACTTGCATCATAAAATATGAAAGAACCTTTTCAATAAATAAATTTAAAGAAAATAAATATTAAAAAGGAGGATATAATTAAAATGGATGATATTCTTGAACAAATAGGTAAGCTGGGGGTCGTACCAGTAGTAGAAATCAAAGACGCCAAAGATGCTCTGTCTTTAGGTAAAGCTCTTCTAGAGGGAGATCTTCCTATAGCGGAAATTACCTTCCGCACTGCAGCCGCTGAAGATTCAATTAAAGTGCTAACTCAGGAACTTCCCGAATTAATAGTAGGCGCAGGAACGGTATTGACTATTGAACAGGTAAAGAAAGCAGTTTCAGCAGGGGCTAAGTTCATTGTATCTCCTGGTTTTAATCCTAAGGTAGTGGACTATTGCCTGGAAAACAAGATTTTAATTACTCCAGGAATTAATAATCCTACTCAAATTGAACTTGCTCTGGAAAAGGGATTGAAATTAGTAAAATTTTTTCCAGCAGAGGCCTCAGGAGGATTAAATTTACTTAAATCTATGTCTGCTCCTTTTAGTGGGATAAAATTTATTCCCACAGGAGGTATCAATCAGAGCAATATATGTTCTTATTTATCTTTTAATAAGGTACATGCCTGTGGTGGTAGCTGGATGGTCAAGTCAGAGCTTATTTCTTCAGGTAACTTTCAAGAGATTACCCGACTTACTAAGGAAGCAGTATTTACTATTTTAGGTTTTGAGTTTGCCCATTTAGGAATAAATGAAGAGGATAAAGATAGAGCTATGAATATTGCCCAGTTACTTGCTAATCTTTTCAATCTACCTTTAAAAGAAGGAACTAGTTCTATCTTTGCCGGTTCTTCTTTCGAAGTTTTGAAAAGTAAATATTTAGGGAAATATGGACACATTGCCATAAGTACTAATGACATAAATAGAGCAATTAGTTATTTGCAGAGAAAAAATATTTCAGTTCTTTCTGATACGGCCAAAGAAAAAGAGGGTAAATTAATAGCTATATATCTAGATATGGATATATCTGGATTTGCTATCCATCTTTTACAGAAGTAATTAGAAATAAGAAAGGAGAGGAAAAATGGGGAAATATATTGCTTTTGGTGAAATTATGTTAAGACTGAAACCACCTCAGTTTGAACGATTTTTACAAAGTCCCCTTCTAGAAGCTACCTTTGGAGGTGGGGAAGCCAATGTAGCGGTTGGTTTAGCCAGATTCGGGCTTGAAGTTGCTTATATTTCAGTTATTCCGGATAATCTTATTGGGGATGCCTGTATTAGAGAGTTAAAAAGACAGGGGATTGATACTTCATTGATAGTAAGGAAAGGGGAGAGAATGGGTATCTATTTTCTGGAAGCAGGAGCAAACCAGAGGCCCTCGGTAGTAGTTTATGACCGCTCCCACTCGGCTATCGCTGAAGCAAAGATAGGGGATATTGACTGGGATAAAGTATTTCAAGAAGCAAGTTGGTTTCATATTACCGGTATTACCCCGGCCATCTCTTCTTCAGCAGCTGACTTGTCCCTTGAAGCGGTTAAGAAGGCTAAAGAGAAAAAGGTTACTGTTTCCTGTGACCTGAACTTTAGAAAAAACCTCTGGAAATATGGAAAATCTGCTCCAGAAGTTATGAGCGAGCTAGTGAAATATGTGGATATAGCAGTAGGGAATGAAGAGGATTGTCAGAAGTCACTGGGGATAAAGGTAGATATTGATGTAGAATCAGGCGAACTAGAAGCGGAGAAATATCGGGAGGTAACCCAGAAGATTTTAAATTTATATCCTCAATTAAAGAAGATTGCCATTACTCTGCGGGAGAGTCATTCTGCTGACTATAATGGTTGGTCAGCCGTTCTCGATAATCGAAAGGATTTTCTTGTTTCTCGAAAATATGAAATTTATGATATTGTCGATAGAGTAGGTAGTGGAGATGCCTTTTCTGCAGGTTTAATCTATGGTTTAAATCACCTTTCTGATGATAAAGAAGCTTTGGAATTTGCCGTTGCTGCCTCCTGTCTCAAACATTCCATATCCGGTGATTTACCGTTATTTACCCTTAAAGAAGTAAAAAGCTTAATGAGTGGAGCTTCCTCTGGTAGAGTTCAAAGATAAAAACCTAGAGATATTAGGAATGCCGGGGTATGAATTGATTAACAGTTAAAGGGGGTGATATTAAAGTATAAATAATAAAAATCAGAATATAGTATAAAGTTTTAGGAAAAATTAAATTAGGAGGAAAGTTAAAATGAAAAAAATTAGTATTATGCTTTTAATGGCATTAACGGTGGTATTAGTTTGTTCATCAATAGCATCGGCTCAGGCAAAATACGTGTTGAAATTTAATCATGTATTATCACCCAATGAACCATACCATCAGGGTTTCCTTAATTGGGCTCAAAAAGTAAAGGAGAGAACCAATGGTGCGGTAGAGATTCAGGTCTTTCATAGTGCCCAACTAGGAGTTGAAGAGGATATTATTGAACAAATTCGTCAGGGTGTCAATGTTGGACAAAATACAGATTCCGCACGTTTAGGTAATTATATTCCAGGGATTGCAGTAATGAACGGTCCATATTTTGTCAACAGCATTGAGGAAGTTAAGAAACTAAATGAACTTTCTACCATAAAACAGTGGAATGAAGTATTGGCTAAGGAATTTGGTTTAAAGGTTCTTTCTTTTAATTGGGTACAGGGTTTCAGACATTTTATGACTAATAAACCAATTAAATCTCCTGAAGATTTAAAGGGGCTTCGCATCAGAACTCCTCCCGCACCCATTTGGTCTGAGTCAGTTAGAGCATTAGGAGCGGTACCCACTGCCATTAACTTCGGAGAAATCTATACCGCAATCCAACAGAAAGCTGCCGATGGAGCTGAATTAGTCTATGCTAATATCTTTGGTGCTAATCTATTTGAAGTATTGAAATATGTTAGTGAGACAAAACATTTCCTGCTTATTAACTTTGAGGTGATTAGTGCTAAATGGTTTAATAATCTACCTGAGGAATATCAAAAAATTATAGTAGAAGAATGCGATAGAGCTGGACTGGAGACTTCTTATTCTATGGAGAATCAGATCCCAGACTATAGAAAGAGAGCCCAAGAAAAAGGTATGACTATTATTCCTACAGAGGAAATTAATATCGAAGCCTTCAAAGAGGCAGGGAAAGGTGCCTATGAAGTTCTGGGTATTGCTGCAGTCAGAGAACAGATTATAAAGGAATTGCAAGCATTACCATAATTAATTATGGTAACTGATTTTGTCTCTTAAGACAACTACTTTCTCAGTGAAAATCGGGGCAAAGTAGTAATTAATATCAGGATTAGATTAAAGCTAAATCTGCTTTGCCCCTTACGAAACAGGATTTCTGGGATATAAACAAATAATATTTGAGTTTTAAATTTTAATTGCACAAGATTAAGATACAGCTTCCTAGAAGGAGAGAGTTTAGCAAGATAGAAAAGATTTTAATTTATTTAACATAGAGAGGTTGATTCAACAGACAGGGGGGATTTTGGTGAATAAATTTTTAAAGACTTATGAATTCATCGGTAAAGCAGAAAATTTTGTAGCTGGTTGTTTTTTTGTAATTATAGTTTGCACTATATTTGTTGCTGGATTTGGCAGGAGCATTGGTTACCCCATTAGATGGGCTATGGATTTTTCTACTTTTCTTTTTGCTTGGGCAGTATTCTTTAGTGCTGATGTGGCGATGCGGAAAGATCGACATGTGAATGTGGAAATATTGGTTAATAAATTACCAAAAAAAGTGCAAAATTATCTTGCCTTGCTTAATTATGCTATTATTATTGTCTTTTTAGTTTTTCTTATTGTGTATGGGATAAAGCTTTGCTATATTACCAGATTCAGGGCTTTTCAGGGTATCCCTGGTTTCAGCTATACCTGGGTCACCTTAAGTGTCCCCGTGGGATGTACTTCTCTTCTTATAACTATACTACTTAGAATATGGAATTTAGTAAAAAGCGAAAAGCTTCAAATTCTAAAATTAAGATAATTAGGAAAGAAATAAGATGATTAATAATAAAAGCCTTAAAAAACTCTGAACGCTGAATGAGGGGGAGTTATAATGTTGCTTGTGTTTATCTTATTTATTGTGTTTCTATTATTGGGAATGCCAGTGGCGTTTGCCATTGGGATATCGGGATTTGTTTTTTTTATCCAGCAACCGACCCTTCCGTTTACTATGCCAGTACAATTAATTCTTTCTCAAACCCAGAATTTTACTTTACTGGCCATACCCACTTTTATTTTTGCCGGTAATTTAATGAATAATACCGGGATAACCAAAAGGTTGGTAAACTTTGCTACAGTTTTAGTAGGACACAAACCGGGGGCCCTTGCTCATACCAGTGTCGTAATGAGCACCATGATGGGTGGGGTTAGTGGTTCGGCTATTGCCGATGCGGCAATGGAATCACGTATCTTAGGTCCGGATATGATCAAACAGGGTTATTCCAGGGGATATTCAGCTGGTGTACATGGATTTTCTGCTTTAATAACTATTTCTATACCTCCCAGCATCGGGATGGTATTATATGGAAGTATTGGTGAAGTGTCTATCGGACGCCTTTTTGCTGGGGGGATTGTTCCCGGCCTTTTAATGGCTCTTTTCTTGATGATTACCGTATCTATTACCGCTAAAAAGAGGAATTATTTACCCGTAAATAAAGAAAAAGCACCCACCAAAGAAATGCTTACTACATTTTTTAAAAGTATCTGGGCAATTATTTTCCCGATTATATTATTAGTAAGTCTACGCTCTGGTATGCTACTTCCTTCCGAAGCAGGAGCACTGGCTGCTATTTATGCTTGTCTGGTAGGGGTGGTAATATATCGGGAGTTGACCTGGGAGAGGTTTAAAGAAGCTATCTATAATACTATCCTAGATGTAGGTATGATTATGTATTTAATCGCTTTATCAGGACTGGTAAGTTATGGGATTACCTGGGAGATGATACCTCAATTACTATCCCAATCCTTTCTAAAATTAAGTGAAAATCCTCTAATTATTACCGCAATTATTTTACTATTTCTATTGTTATTGGGGACAGTTATGGATTCAACGGTAATTATCTTATTATTAACCTCTATTTTAGTGCCTATTATGAAGGCAACAGGGGTAGATCTAGTTTTCTTTGGGGTCATTATGGTAATTACCTGTGCTGTTGGACTTTTAACTCCCCCAGTGGGGGTAGCAATGTATTCTGTTTGTTCTATTATGGGTTGTTCTATAGGAGAGTTTGTCAGAGAAAGCTGGCCTTTTTTATTAGCGGTATTATTGGTAATTGCCTTATGCGTACTATTTCCAGGTCTGGTTACCTTTGTTCCCAACCTGATTTTTGGCTAAGGTTAATCTAATGAGGGTAGGAAGACCTAAAATATAGATCATTAAAGGAGAAAGGATAATGTCTGATCAGAAGAAGTATAAAATTGTGATTACTGATTGCGATCACCCTTCAGTGGAAATAGAGAAGAAGATATTTAATGAAATTGAACCGGAATTTATTCTAGCCTCCTGCCAAACCGAAGATGAGGTCATAGAGATTGCTGGAGATGCAGATGGAATTATTAATCAATATGCGCCTTTTACCAGGAAAGTGATTGAATCATTGAAAAGGTGCAAGGTAATCTGTCGATATGGAGTAGGGGTGGATAATATTGATCTTGAGGCAGCAACCGAACATAAAATTATAGTGGCTAATGTTCCAGATTATTGTATAGATGAGGTCTCTACCCATGCTATGGCTTTAATATTAGCCTGTGCCCGGAAAATACCTTTCTTAGATAGAAAGATAAGGGAACAAAAATGGGATTTTACCTTAGCTAAACCACTTTTGAGAACTCAGAGTCAGACGGTAGGTCTTTTTGGTTTGGGAAGAATTGGCAAGGAATTAGCTCGCAAGGCTTTGGGTTTTGGTTTTAAAGTTATTGCTTATGATCCTTATGTGAGAGAGGCTGATCCAAAGATTAAGTTGGTTGATTTTTCACAATTATTAAATAATTCGGATTTTATCTCTCTTCATGCACCATTGACTGCTGAGACAAGACATTGCTTTGGGGAAAAAGAACTCCGAGCAATGAAAAAGAATGCTTTCTTAATTAATACTTCCAGAGGTCCTCTTATTGATGAACAAGCTCTTTTTAAGGCATTGAAAGATAAGTGGATAGCGGGGGCTGCGATAGATGTAATGGAGAAGGAACCACCAGATTGGCAAAATCCTTTAATGAGTCTGGATAATTTAATTGTTACTCCTCATATTTCATTTTATTCAGAGGAATCTTATACAGAGTTGAAGACTAAGGTTGCTGAGGCGGTGCTGGCTGTTTTAAAGGGGAAATTGCCTCGGTCAGTAGTGAATTTACAGGTGTTAAAAAATAAAAGATACATGGGGGTGAAGGAAAAGTGATTCTAAATGAGCGGATCGCCATAGTCACTGGAGCTGGGAGGGGAATAGGTAAATCAATTGCTCTTACTCTTGCTCGAGAGGGAGCTAAGGTGATGATTAATGATATTGATATTAAAACGGCTAAAGAAGTCACTAAAGAAATAAAAAATATGGGTAGAAATTCTTTAGCCTTTCAGGTGGATGTTTCTAATAGTAAAGAAGTAAATCGGATGGTTGAATTTATCCAGCAAGAGTTTGGAAGGATTGATATTTTGGTGAACAATGCAGCTATCATTAAACGTGGAACCATTGATGATTTGAGCGAAGAAGATTGGGATAGAGTAATTGAGGTAAATCTAAAAGGCACTTTTAATTGCACGAAAGCGGTAGTAGGAGTTATGAAAAAACAAAGGTATGGGAAAATAGTGAATATATCTTCTGTGGTGGGTAAAGTTGGAGACCTAGCTTCTGCACCCTGTTACGGTGCATCTAAGGCCGGTATAGCCTGTCTGGGGAAATCTTTGGCCAGAGAATTAGCACCTTATAATATTAACGTTAATGTAGTTGCACCTCACGCCATTGAAACGGATATGAGTAGAGAGTGGCCTGAGGAAAAAAGAAGAAGCTTTATCGCCAATATTCCACTTGGTCGAATGGGGGAGCCAGAAGATGTGGCGGAGGCAGTATTATTTCTAGTTTCAGATAAATCAAAATTTATTACCGGAGAAGTCCTGGATGTAAATGGTGGATATTTAATGGATTAATACTGAAGGATAGCTGAATAATATTGTTCAATTTGATTTTTACCAGAAATCCAAAATAAAAAAATATTATTTTTTAGAACTTTAGTGAAAAGATATAGATAGATATAAGAAGACCGGCGGGAAAGAACATAGAAAATTGAAAAATTATCAGTTATTATAATTTCTTTGATTAGAGGGGATATGATTATGGATAATTCTATTCGCATAGGAATTGTAGGTTGTGGTTTTGCTGCTAATTTTCATTATGATTCTTATCAGCGAGTTACGGGTTTAGCAGTTAGAGTGGTGGGGGTTACTTCACTTACCAGAGAACATCGGGAAAGGTTTGCCAGTAAATATAACATTAAAGCTTTTAGTTCTATAGAAGAGATGCTTCCCGAAGTTGATGTTATTGATTTGTGTACTCCAGTATATACTCATGAGGAATTATCTATAAAGTCTTTAGAGGCAGGTAAACATATAATTGTGGAAAAACCCTTTACAGGCTATTTTGGTTCATCTGAAGATAAGAATTTTAAAGGAAATAAATTTTCGAAAGAGAAAATGTTGGAAGAGGCTATTGCCAGTACAAAGAGGGTAATAACCACAGCATTAAAATATCAGAGAAAAATCTGTTATGCCGAAAATTGGATTTATGCCCCAGCGGTGCAAAAAGAGGCAGAAATTATTTCAAAGTCCCAGGGGCAGATATTATGGGCCTTAGGAGGGCAATCACATTCCGGAAGCCTTTCCCCTGCTTATGGAATTTGGCGACTTTCCGGTGGTGGCTCTATTGTTGGTAAAGCATGTCATCCTTTATCCGCAATACTTTATCTCAAACAGATAGAAGGAATTGCTAAAAATAATAAAGCTATACGTCCAAAAACAGTTAGTGCACGTACTCATGAAATAACTAGAAATCCTAGATTTATAAACAAAGGTTTCTTAAGAACTGATTATGAGGATATCGAAGATTATGGTTATCTCCACGTAGTATTCGATGATGGGATGATTGCCGATGTTTTTGCTTCAGAATTAGTAATGGGTGGGGTCTATAATTGGTTAGAGATATTTGCCAATAATCATAGAATTCGTTGTAATATAAGTCCTAATAATGCCATGGAACTTTATAATCCAGAGGAAAAGCAATTAGAAGATGTTTATTTAATGGAAAAAATTGGTACCAAACAAGGCTGGTCTAATCCAGCACCTGATGAAAACTTTATGTTTGGTTATCCTCAGGAAATTCAAGATTTTATGGAGGCTATAGTAGATAATCGTGAACCAAAAGCCGGAATATTATTAGCCAGTGATACCGTAAGTATTCTTTATGCTGCTTACCTATCCGCTGAACGCAAAGGAAGGGAAGTAGAGATACCACTTAATCCAATTTAAAAAAGTGTCTACTCATTTTGGAAGAATTTGATAGTGTAAAATTTTAGTAGGTGTTTACTAAGAAATCACTTGCTCAAAACTTGATTTTCAAGACAATTTTGAGTTATAATATTAGTACAAAAATAAATAGAAAATTTTTCTACATTATAGAAATATAAAAAGGTAAAAAATATAAAGATATTATAAATAATGGGGACTACCAGAGAAAAACTAGATGGATTTTTATTTAATAATCAGGTTGATTTTGCTGAAATAAATTGAAAAAGGGGGGTGAAAGAAGAATAAACAATTGATAAATTGAAGGGTATTATTAGTAAAGTTAATCAATTTTTTATTAATACAGAAGGAGGCATGAAAAATGACTAAGAAGACTTATTTAGTATTTTTTATCCTTTTTCTTACGTGGTTAATTATGACGCAAACTGCTCAAGGCGTGACCACTATTAAGGTAGGTAGCCCCTTTGTGGAGGGACATATTTTAGTAGAAGCCAGTCAAAAATTTAAAGAACTGGTAGAAAGAGAGAGTGCAGGAGGAATTAAAGTTGAAGTTCAACCAGGAGTAGGTTCGGAAGAAGAAGTTAACGACTGGTGCTCACAGGGGAAAGTAGAAATGCAAGCTACTGGTGGAAGACCTCTAGAAGTTTTTGCTCCCCAATATTTCTTTTTTAATGCTCCCTATGTAATGAAAGACTTCAATCATTTTTTAAGAGTTTGGGAAACTTCTCTAGGTTCTAAAGCAAGGGAATTAGTAGAAAAAGATGGGAATATGAAATATTTGGGTATTGTTTATCGAGGACTTCGCCAAACTACTTCTAATAAACCAATTTATACTCCTGAAGATGTTACTGGTCTAAAATTGAGACTCCCCACCGTAAAAACCTGGATAGCAGTATGGGAACAGATTGGCGCTACCCCTGTCCCTATTCCTCTAACTGAACTTTACAATTGTCTGAAAGATGGAAGGGCAGAGGCTTCCGAGGGAGATTTACCACAGATTGCTTCTTTTAAATTACATGAAGTGCAGAGTCACCTGACCATTACCAATCACCTGGTACAAACTGGAGGAATTCTCATTAATAAGGCATTTTTTGATGGGCTATCTAAAGGTGATCAAGAGCTAATTCTTAAAGCAGCTAAAGAAGCAGTTAATTGGGCAAACGATAAAATACTAAAAGGAGAGACTAGTATTTTAGTTGAGCTACAGAAAAATGGTATGCAGGTAGTACTACCCGATTCAGATCTTTTTAGAGAAAAGGCTAAACCAGCAGTAGAAAAATTATTTGAAACAGAATGGTCAGTAACTACCTGGGAAGAAGTTCTCGCCCAATAAGGTCAATAAATAATAGGTTTCTATTCTGGAGGGAGAGAGAATTTTTCCAGTCTCCCTCCAGAAAAATAAAAATTATTAATTTTAGAAAGCTTATTAATTTTAAAAAATTTTTCTTTGATTCTATGTCTTAACTTTATCTATAATCATAAAAAAATATCTTTTGACTCAGGAAATGAACAATATTCAGGAGAAAACGATGATAAATAATCAGGAAGTAGAGGAGAAGAAGAGAAGAGTTAGATATCTTATGGGCAGATTGAATCTTGATGCCATTCTTTTAAAAAGGCAATGTAATTTTTCTTGGTTAACCTGTGGGGGGACCAATCAGGTTAGTATTGCTACTGAAATGGGAGCAGCTTCTCTTCTGATTACCCCGGATGAAGAATACGTTATTTGTAATAATATTGAAGCACCTAGAATAGAAAAAGAAGAGAAGTTAGCAGAGCAGAGATATAAGATTAAAACCTTTAAATGGTATGAGGATGAGGAAGAAAAGATTATAAGACAAATTATCCGAGAGGGGAAAGTAGGTTGTGATAGTGAATTTCCAGAAGCAAGAAATATTGCCAAGGAAATAAGCCCCCTTCGTTATTCTCTTACCCCCTGGGAGGTAGAGAGATACAAAGAAGTTGGCTACCTTACTTCTCAGGCTATCGAGGAAACTGTAGTTACCATAAAACCAGGCGATAAGGAGTGTGAGGTGGTTGGTCGACTTACCAGAGAATTGTGGAGTAATCACTTAGATTATGTTACTATTTTCTGTGCTGCTGATGAAAGGATTTCTAATTTTAGACATCCTCTGGCTACTGAAAAAAGAATTAAGAAGAGAGCAATGCTTTGTGTAAATTCCCGCAAATATGGATTGATTATCTCACTTACTAGATTTATACAATTTGGTAATATTCCTAAAGAATTAAGAAAAAAATATAACGCCAATGTTTATATTGACTGTATTATGATAGCTAATACTATACCAGGAAGATTGGCGGTAGATGTGCTAAAAAAGGGATTAGAAGCATATAAAGAGATGGGATATCCAGAAGAATATCAACTTCATCACCAGGGGGGAGCCATTGGGTATACCGGGAGAGATTATAAGGTCAATTTACAAACCAGAGAGATTATTCAGGAAAATCAAGGATTTGCCTGGAATCCTTCTATAACTGGCAGTAAAAGTGAAGATACGATGTTAGCCACTTCAGGTGGCCCGATACTTTTATCTAAACCGGTAATTTTTCCTCAGTTAGAAATTAAAGTAGGAGGTGATTATATTTTCAAAAGACCAGATATTTTGGTAAAATAGTTATTGCAATATTTTTTGTGGCTAAAAAATATTAGAAAGGAGATAACAAATTAAAATGAAGGTATTTAAAATAATTACTTCAATCATTTTATTGGCGATGATTTGTTTGGTGTTTGTTGTTCCTAACATTTTAGCTCAAGAAGTATTTCCTTCTCGGGAAATTGAATTGATGATTCCCTGGAGTGTAGGAGGTGCAACAGATATTTCTTTTAGGACCTTCCTATCTGTTTTGCCCAAGTACTTAAAGGTTCCAGTGGTGATTGTCAATATACCTGGTGGTGGAGCAGTTCCTGGCTATGCAGAAGCAATGACTAAAAAACCAGATGGGTATTATATTGTTGCTTGGGCTACACCCTCCATAACCAAGACGCATATGAGTGTTACTCCTTATGATTATCAAACTTTTGTTCCCATTATTAATTTAACCAATGCCCCTTGCTGGATTATGGTTCCAGCTAATTCTCCTTATAAAACCTTAAATGACTTAGTTAATGCTGCTAAAAAACAGCCGGGAAATGTTACTATGGGGAATGCAGGTGCAGGTGGCGGAACCCACATGATTGCTTTGGCCTTTGAAAAGAAGGCAGGAGTTAGTTTTAATCATGTTCCTTTCCAGGGAGGGGGACCTGCTCTGGTAGGGGCTATGGGTGGACATGTTAATTCCGTAATTGTTTCTCCACCCGAAGGGGTAGCACAATTACAATCAGGCGATTTAAGATGTGTAGCTGTATTTGCCGAAAAAAGACTGGAAGAATTTCCAGATGTTCCCACAGCTAAAGAACAGGGGATTGATTTTTCATTAGGGCAGTGGAGAGGTTTAGCCGCTCCCCGGGGTACCGATTCGGCTAGAATAAAAGTGATTCATGATGCTTTTAAGGCAACCATGGAAGATCCCGACTTTATAGTACTTGCCAAGAACGCAGGAGTACTTCTGGATTACAAAGGTACGGAGGAGTTTACTAAATTTGTGGAAGAACAAGATAAGTTCTATAAAGAATTAATCATTGCTAATAAATTAGGAGATAAGTATAAATAGACCGGAGACTTAATTTTGGAGGTGATAAAAAGCATTCTACTTATCACCTCCAAAATTCATTGTTTAAAAGGGGATTTTAATGAGGAGAACAGAAATTATTCTCAGTATTATTCTAATGGTTATTTCTATTACAATTTTTATACTGACTTATCAATTTCCTCAACAAACTGTTGCTTTGCCGCCTACTGCCTTTCCTCGATTTGTCAGCCTAAGTTTGTGGGTGCTTTCTTTGATCTTATTTTTACAGGGTGTAAAGGAGATAAAAAAAACTTCTCTGGAAAAGGTTCCTAAACTTAGTAAGTTGAATAAAACATTTATTGTTAAACTTGTAGTTATGATATTTTTAGCTTATTTTTATACCTTACTTATCCGCATAGTTGGTTATGTATATGCAACTCCTCCTTTTATAGCGGGGAATATGCTACTTTTCAATGAAAAAAGAAGTACATTAGTAATAATTACCTCCCTTTTAGTTACAATTCTACTTTATATTTTATTTAAGATGGTATTTAAAGTTCCTCTGCCTCGTTTTAGTCTTTTTTAGAATTACTTTAAACAAGGAGAGATAAGATTTGGCTATTATTCAAGGATTTTTATATGTCTTAAACCTGGCGCATTTACCTTTTCTTTTATTGGGAGTGGTAGCAGGAATTATCGTGGGAGCAATTCCTGGTTTAACCGGTTCAGTAGGAATTATTTTACTCCTACCTTTTATATATTATCTAGACCCCAGTACTGCCATAGTAATGCTTTGTGGAGAGTTTTGTGGAGCAATGTATGGGGGTTCTATTTCAGCTATTCTTATATCTACTCCAGGGACTCCCTCAGCAGCAGCCACGGTATTGGATGGATATCCTTTAGCTCAAAAGGGAGATGCTGGAAAGGCAATTGGAGTTGCCACCATTGCCTCTGCCACTGGGGGGCTTATTTCTACCTTTTGTTTAATGTTTATTGCCCCTCAATTAGCTAGAGTAGCCCTTAAGTTTGGGCCAGAAGAGTACTTTGCCCTGATGATATTTGGGCTTACTATTATTGCCAGTGTTTCTGGGAAGTCTTTAGTAAAAGGATTAATTGCTGGTTTTTTGGGGCTCCTTATTGGTACGGTTGGTCTGGACCCGGTTACTGGATATGCTCGTTTCTCTTTTAATATCCCAAATTTAATGAGAGGTTTTCCTACCTTACCAGTTTTAATCGGATTATTTGCCATCTCCCAAATTTTTATCCAGCTGGAAGAAAAAATACTAAAAAAGAGAGAAATTTATGCTGAGCAGAAGATAACCAATGTTTTACCCTCCTTTACCGAATTAAAAAGGTTATTTACGGTTATTATTCCTGCTTCTTTTCTGGGAACATTTATTGGGATTATTCCGGGAACTGGAGGAACGATTGCTGCCTTTCTAGCCTATAATGAAGCAAAAAGGTGGTCGAAAGATCCTGATTCATTTGGAAAAGGGAATATTATGGGTGTAGCGGCACCAGAGGCAGCAAATAATGGTACCACTGGTGGAGCAATGGTACCACTTTTATCTCTGGGAATTCCTGGCGATGCGGTTACTGCAGTTATGCTAGGAGCTTTAATGCTTATCGGAATACGGCCAGGACCTTTATTATTCAGGGAACATCCCGAAATTATTAATCCGATTTTTGCGGGAATGTTTTTAGCCAATGTTTTAATCTTAGTCTTGGGTTTATTGAGCATAAAAGTATTTTCCCAGGTTCTGAAAACACCAGACTCCATTCTTTTCCCCACAATATTTGTTCTGTGTTTTTTGGGAGCTTTTTCTCTAAATAATAGCATTTATGATATGTTTATCGCCCTTATTTTTGGTGTAATAGGATATGTTATGAGAAAGAATTATTTTCCAATAGCTCCGGTTGTATTAGGAGTAATTTTAGGTCCTATTGCTGAAGATGAACTTGGTAGGGCTCTCATCATTTCCCACGGGGACTGGTTGGTCCTCTTCAAATCTCCTCTTGCTATATTTTTCTATATTATTTCCCTTCTTTCCCTGTTATATTCTTTAAAACGACAATTTTCAATTCAATCGAAAAAATAAAGTAAGAAAATTGATAAGAAATATTTAAGCTGCTGGGTACAATATTATTAAAGAAAATTAAAATATTTTAATATAGTATACTGGTATGACCAGTTGACAAGCAAACCATTTATTAATATAATTAAAAAAATGAAAATTGTTTCTTACCATATCTTTATTAGTATAATAATAATTTACGCAATAGAAAATTAACAAGTAGCTTTTCAATCCAAATTGCCTTATGATAATTAAAATGAAATAAAAATTAAAGTTAATTTAGATAATTTTGTTCTTTGGAAACTTTAATCTTTTAGGCACCATATTAATATTTTTTATATTAAAGGCAAAAATTTTACTTTTTACCTAATATGTATTCTTCTTATAAATAAACCAAAACTTCTTAAAATTTAATATTTATATGTATTACTTTCATGATGTGTTTACACATCCAAGCTCTTTCCTATAGAAATAGAATACTATTTATCCGGGTTCCGGTAAAGTAAATTTTCGCTTACCATCTAAGAATTTCTGAAAAGGAATTTTGCCTT
>Ga0067045_1027997_pt1 | contig 47082 bp, 47 predicted proteins | sample TerdegcTABiofilm_FD_59184 | JGI IMG/M metagenome (GOLD analysis project Ga0067045, IMG submission 59184) | Combined Assembly of (Gp0054472, Gp0054536) Wastewater bioreactor microbial communities from Singapore -Terephthalate degrading...
AGCATTGCTGTTGGCTGGCTCAGGTACTGCTTTCTAGACCTTGATTGGGAGAGGGGGATCGCTTGTATTGTGACTTTTTCTGAAATTTACCTACCGCTGATGTTACAAACACTATTATATTTGAAAGTTGCCTTGTCGTCAGAAAGTATATTAAAATTTGCTTAAAGAGCTAAAGGAGAACAGATGATGCATATTGTCGCCGTCCAAATTCACGTGAAACCCGAATTTATCGAAGCATTCAAACAGGTTACACTCCTCAACGCGCAAGCCAGTCTCCAAGAAGCGGGAATCTTGCAGTTTGATTTCCTGCAACAACAGGATGATCCTGGGAGATTCCTGCTTTATGAAGTATATCGTGAAAGCAATGACCAGCTTAAGCATCGCGAAACTGGTCATTACCTTGCCTGGAAGGAGCAGGTGGAATCGATGCTGGTTGAACCTCGTTTGGGTGTAAAGTATTTCAACGTGTATCCACCGGATTCTGCTTGGGAGAGATGATGGAATTTGAATTTGCGACTGCAGGCCGAATCGTCTTTGGTATGGGAAAAAGCCAAGACGTTGGCTTGTACACAAAAATATATGGGACTTCTGCTTTGATTCTGAGTGGTGGTCAAAATTTTGTGGATTTCCTGTCCAAGTCATTGGATGACCATGGCGTAAGATATGAAGTCGTTCGCATCCAAGGAGAGCCAACTGTTCCCATGATTATGGATCTTCTCGATCAAACCCGATCTTTTCACTATGACGTAGTGATTGGTATCGGGGGCGGAAGTGTTCTTGATGCCGGGAAAGCAGTGTCGGCGTTGCGGGCGAACCCGGGAAATATATTAGATTATCTGGAAGTTGTCGGCAGCAATAAGCCCCTCTTGTTCCCGCCAGTGCCTTACATTGCTATTCCGACCACCTCTGGTACTGGAAGTGAAGTAACTCGAAACGCCGTTTTAGGTGTCCCAGCGGAAAAAGTGAAAGTTAGTCTCAGAAGTCCATTGATGCTCCCAAAAATTGCCCTGATAGATCCGGAATTGACACTCAGTGTACCGCCGGAAGTTACGGCTTCTACAGGCCTCGATGCATTGGCGCAGGTAATCGAACCGTTTTTATGCACTCGATCGAATTGGATGGTGGATCTTTATTGTAGAGAAGGGATGACGAGAGCCAGCCGGTCCCTCAGAACTTCATATGCTGATGGGTCGAATATCGCTGCCAGAACAGATATGGCTTGGACGAGTCTCTTGGGTGGGCTCTCGCTGGCAAATGCAGGGTTGGGCGCGGTTCATGGTTTTGCGGGGCCGATTGGCGGGATGTTTGATGCCCCGCATGGAATGATTTGTGCTCGCTTGCTGCCGATTGTATTTGCTCATAACGCCATCGTAATCGCAAAACAGAACCATTCTCCTTATTTGGCCCGGGTTCAAGAAGTATCCCGGATCTTGTGCGGCAATAACGATGCCGTAATATCAGATGGAGTGCGGTGGTTAACCGAGATCGTCAAAGATTTGAATGTGCCTGGGCTTTCTCATTATGGTGTGAGGGAATTGGACATCCCAATCATTGTCGAGAAGGCTCGGAATGCAAGCAGTATGAAGGCTAACCCCGTCCAACTGCCGGTAGAAATTTTGGAAGAAATATTGACTGAAGCTCTATAAAAAGAGCAGGAGCAATGTTTCTGACCTCTCCTGCTCTTTTTTTGATCAGGCGATGTAAAAACTGGCCGCAAGGACACCAGGACCGGCGTGCACGAGGATGGCGGGTGGCAAATCGTAGATCGGCACTCTTGCCGAATCTAACCCGAGTTTTTCTGAAAGGGTTTTTGCCAGGGCGTTGGCTTCGTTGAGTGAATCGCCATGCATGATTGTGAGGTAACCCTCTTGGTCCCTGGGATATTGGGTTGTGACTAGTTCGATCAATTTGGCCAGGGCGCGTTGTTTTGTGCGTTGGCTTTCTGCAGGCTGCGCTTTTCCATCTACAAGCGTGAGAATGGGTTTGACCTGCAAAAGGCTACCCAATAATGCCTGGGCGCCGCCTATTCGACCCCCTTTATGAAGATACTCCAATGTATCTACAAGGAAGTAAACCCGCTGTCGGGCAGCCATGCCTTCGACGTTCTTGACGAGTGTATCGGCGTCCATGCCCTGCTGGGCCCACTGGTGCGCTTGTAGGACGATGCTTGCCAGACCGCTGCCGATAGTCTTGGTGTCAATAATACGGATATCCGCATTAGGAAAGTCCAAGGCTGCTACGGTGGCGCTGCGCACGGTTCCGCTGACTTCTGCAGAGGGGCAAATTACAACAGCCGTTTCCCCTTTGGCCGATATTTCTTCAAAAACCGGTTTGTAAAGCTCGGGAGGCGGTGCGGCAGTTTTGGGCAAAACGGTTGACGCTCTTAATTTTGCCAAGAAAGTCTTGTTGTCAATTTCTGTGTCGTCGCGATAGGTTTCGTCGCCAAAGATAATGATCTGTGGAATATAATAAAGCCCCAGGCGACGCGCTTCTTCTGTAGGAATACTGGAAGTTGTATCCGCAATTACACTAACCATAACGAATCCCTCCTGCATGAAATATGGAAAAATGAGTTTCGGGCGATGATTTTGTGATTATAAAATACTTTTTGATATCAGGATAGCACAGTCTCTCGAGAATACTTGTCCCACGATAGATTTTGCTGATGATATTGGCAAAAAAGGGGCTTATCGAAAGCACTTCAATTTTTTAGACATCTTTTCTGGAGAGATGGAGAGTGTATTCGTTGCGATGAGTTTTTCTAAACGATCGTCGTTGTTGAGGATTTCTAATGCTGCGAGCAGAAAAATCGGATGGGGATTGCAAAACACGCTTTGCCAATTGACCCGCGCAGGTAATGTTCATCGAGCTGGATTAATACGCTTCCGGTTGCAATCATATCGTCGATGATGATTGGCTTTCTGCCGGAAATCCACCACGACATGAGAGGTTTTCGTCTCGTTAAAATTTATGCGGCGTTTGAGCATTACTTCGAGAGGGAGATTTAGCAACTCGGCATATTATCCAGCCATGCTTACCCGCCCTACATCGGGGCTTTAGGTGGCGGCATTTCTAAAATTTGGCTTTGATAAGTACTGGCCGAGGATAGGAATTATACATAGTGGAACCATTGGGATGCTAAAAAATCCCTGGATCGCTTGGTTATGAATGTTTAAATAAATGACACGGTCTGAGCCGAGATGTTCGATTAAGGCGGCATGGAGTTCTATGACATGGTCGTTTACTGGCGGCTGGCAAGGTTGGATAATAAATGCATCGGCGCCACACACCGGTTCGTCAACCAAGACGTGGATATCTCTATCGGGTAGCTTCGTTGTTGTGCTAAGTCTCAGCGGTACGTCAATAAAAGCGTGATTTCCTTTGCTAATTCGGGATGGGAAGTTCCGGTAAAAATTTTGAGAGGATGAGCGGTCTTTTCCGATTTTTTTTCGGTCTTTTGTATTACTTAGATGAAAGATTGTGCTTCTAAAGCAGAGATTTCTGCGCAGGAGGGTAATCCGCCCGATTCTTTTGCCAGTTTGACAGCGCGGATAATGGCATCGGCAACGGCAATTGCTGCGTAGGCTCCAATGATGTTCACATCGGTTTTCCTCTTTTGAGTGGAGAGCGCAAACAGCGTATCGCCATCATACATGGTGTGGGCTGGCCGGATAGTCAAGGCGATGCCGTTATGCGCCATTTGTGCAACTTTATTCGCTTCCTCTTTTGTCAGTTTTGCGTTGGTGGCAATGACCCCAATTACAGTGTTGGAACCACTCATGATCTTCAAGATTTTGCGGCCGTAATAGGTCCGGAAAACCTCCATGGTATCAGCAAAAACTGGGCCTTTGCCTAGTTTTAAGGGGCCCTTCCTCAATACTCTTGCGCCTGCCAATAACTTGCCAGATTTGTAATCCACCACATCCCCGAGGGCATTTACAACGCAGATAGCACCAACAATAACACCGCCTCCCACCTCGATCGAAGCAGTGCCAATGCCCGATTTCATCGCACACGACATGCCAAAAATTTTCCCAACACTGGCTCCAATACCGACGCCGGCGTTGCCTTCAGCGGGAGGCAAATTGCTCGCGTTCAGGCAAGCCTGGTATCCCATATTGTGATCGGGGCGAATCTTTGAATTTCCAAGCGACAGGTCATAAATCACAGCTGCAGGCACAATGGGGACTTTTGCAGCCCCCGTGTTGTAACCGATCCCTTTTTCTTCAAGATAGCGCATTACCCCGGAGACTGCATCTAAGCCAAAAGCAGATCCTCCCGTGAGCAAGATACCGTGAATCTTGCTGACGAGATGGGATGTCCGAAGTAGGTCTGTCTCGCGCGTGCCTGGCGCCCCGCCGCGTTGATCGACACCGCCGACTGCTCCCTCCTCCGTTAAGATTACTGTGCAGCCTGTAAGGGCGTTCTCATCCTGTGAGTGCCCTACTTTTATTCCAGGAATATCTGTGATCGCGCCCATTGTTTTATGTATTTTCCTCAGTTGCCCTTTTTTGTGCAAGCAATGGTTTGTCATCATGGGAATGTGTGATAAAAATAAACACTGGTCTTATCACGAAATAAGGCCAGTGTCTGCTTGTTCGTAAACTGTGCATTATTATACGGGCCGTTTGCAATTTGGACAACTTGTTTCCTTTGGTGAAACAATGAAACCACAATTTTTACACGTTAAAGGCTGGGTATCACCAAGGGGAGCCCCGCAGGCCAAACATCGCGATTCCCCGACGGGATTGGCGGAATTGCAATAACTGCATACAATTCTTCTCATTCTTTCAGAAAGCTCCGTGCTCATTCCGCTGGAACGAGCAGTACTCTCGATAACTTTCCAAACTTCCTCGGAGAGCCTCAGGTTCTCAATATCCTGCGCCAGATCATCAATTCTACCCAGCAACGCAAATGGATTTTTTAGCGCCAGTAAGGCAGTATAACCCAGGCTAGCGGCTACTCCAAGCCAGGCTTGCTGGCCCATTTTTATCGCTATGCCATCTTCAACGGAGCGCAACGAAACCGTCAAGGCGGTTTGGCCACCAGATGTCGCAATTTGTGATGTGCCGATTTGAATTGCAATCTGGCTGCCCGAACCGATTTGTTGGACGCGCAGGTTGCCGCGGTTGAAGGCGGCAACCAATTCTCTCGCAAAATCTTCTGGTGTCATATCGCCATGATAGATTCGTTCTTCCATATTGATAGATTATAATCAATAAGTTATAAAAATGTGCTAGTTTGGCTGGAGAGTTTGAATGGTTAGAGCTTCTAAACAAAAATATATTTTTGTTGGCGCCGTTTTTCTATCGTTATTATTCGCTTTTTTTGCGCCTTCTGAGTCTAATTCTTTGGCGCAGGCGCCGACAGTAGATATCCCTACTGTCACCAGTTCGCCGAGCGGACCTATCGCGACTGTAAAAGAAGATGCTGATCAGGCTCAAATTAACGTCCGTTCGGGGCCGGGAACGTTCTACGATAAAGTTGGCGTGTTGCTTGCTAACCAACAAGCCCCCGCAAAAGGACGTTCAGTAGGGGGAGACTGGATTTTGATCGATTATCCGGGGGCACCAGGTGGCACAGCCTGGGTGTATGCTCCCCTTGTCAATCTTACACCGGGAACTTTGCCCGTTGTTGCTCCTCCTCCAACGCCTACCCCGTTGGCTACGGCAACGATTGACCCGACACTAGCCGCTCAGTTTGTTATTACCATGGAGCCGACCCGGCTGCCAACTTTTACCGAGCCGCCGCCGCTTGCCATCCCAACATTCCTCGCAAGCAGTTCAGCAGGCACACCTGGAGGTGTGCCCATGGGATTAGTCATCATCGGTCTGGCTTCGTTGGGGATTTTAATTGGCATATTTGCTTTGGCGCAAGGCGGGTAGGTTTAATCGGGCGAATTAAAAAAACGATTGATCTCTCCAAAGCAAGTAGCGCTGAGTTTATGACCGATTTCATCTTCGCAATAGAGTACCTGAGCGCCAGCCTCTTGCAGATATTTGGCCGCCTGACGCGCGAAGTTGATTGGAACAATTTCATCCCTGGTTCCATGGGCGATAAAAAAACTTTTTCCAGATAGCCTCGAAGGCGTCAGGACCGTTTCTGTGTTTTTTGGCAGAAAACCAGCAAGACAGGCTACTTTTTCGATGCGTTCTGGATACATCAATGTGTACACATAAGCCAAAGCTGCCCCTTGACTAAACCCCATGATGTTGAGGACAGAATTCTCAGCAAGCCCCACCATTTTTAACCAGGTAGGAATCTGCTCATTCAATTTTGTGGCAGCGGTTGAGAACTCTTCAAACAAATTCCATTTGTCACTCTTGACGTCTATCCATCCATAGCCGCCATTGTCTGCACGTAATGGGGCGCGTGGAGCAAGGAGTGCAAACTTTTCTTTAAGCTGATGTGTGAAGAGCCACATCGAATTTTCGTCTCCTGTCCAACCGTGTAGTAATAAAATCAACCTGGCGGGGTGACCATGTTGCGGCTTTGATATTCTTATGATCCAGCCATTTTCAAAAATTGTAATCGGTTCATTCTTCTCTGGCATGTTTCACAATCCAGTCCAATAATCCTATGACGAGCAGAGTCGCGAAAACAGGTATTAAGCCAACCCCCAAACATAATAGGCCAGATACCGCTGCTCGAGGACCATAAATTAAGTAAATTAATCCATCACCGACGATAAACAGGAGGATGATTCCACCAGCGATTAATTGCGTTGTAGTCTGTTTGGCATAATCTTTCAGATTTTTTCCGGGCCTCATCTGCGCCTCAAAAACGTGCCAACGAAATTGACACAGGTTTTTATTATAATCGCGTATGGACTTGAAATTTCTTGCGAGGCGATCGTTGTTCAGTCTAATTTGCCCTTTGATAGCCCTTCCAATAAAGGATGGTTATGTTAAAATGACACAATGCCTGTGAAGTTAATTGCTACCAATCGCAAAGCTAATTTTGAATTCTTCCTCCTAGAGCATTTTGAAGCGGGGATCGCTCTTAAAGGGACTGAAATCAAATCCATTCGCGCCGGGCACGTGAGTCTGTCTGAAGCCTATATCCAAACAGATGGAAATGAGGCCTGGCTTGTGAATGCCCATGTTGCCCCCTATGATCCTGCGAACCGGTTCAACCATGATCCCAGACGGTCACGCCGACTTTTGCTTCACAAAAGAGAAATTCGGAAACTTTGGGATTCTGTCCGTCAAAAAGGTGTCACGGTGATTCCTGTGAAGTTGTACCTAAAAGATAATCGTGCGAAATTAGAAATCGCAATCGCAAAAGGCAAAAAACTTTATGACAAACGCGCCGATATCGCCAGGAAAGATGTTGAACGCGAGATCCAGAGACGTGAAAGAATGCGGTAGAAGGAAGAGTTATGCTTGAAAATGTTTGGCTGGCCCTGGCGATTACTTTTTTGTTGGCTTTGTTTTGGCTTCGTTTCAATGATTTCCTTGCTTATAAGGGGATTATCAGCGGACCGCTCAGCAGAAAAATCATTCATATTGGCACCGGACCAGTTTTTGTACTTTGCTGGCTATTATTCCCCCCGGTAGCATCTGCCCGTTTTTTAGCTGCTATAGTTCCGTTCCTGATAACTCTTCAATTTGCATTGGTCGGGCTTGGTTTTGTTAAAGATCAAGCGGCTGTAGCTGCTATGTCTAGATATGGGGATCCCAGAGAAATCCTGCGAGGCCCGCTTTTTTACGGGGTGGCATTTGTGGTCTTAACCATTATTTATTGGAAAACCAGTCTGATTGGAATTGTCGCTTTGATGCTGATGTGTGGTGGAGATGGCTTGGCGGATATTGTCGGGAAAAAAGTGACACAAGGCAAGAAGTTGCCCTGGTCTGTATCAAAGTCGTGGCCAGGCACAATGGCTATGTTTGGGGGCGGCTTGCTGCTTTCGCTGTTCATGACAGCTATTTATTTGTGGACGGGATCGGCTTCGGGATATTTTTGGAATTATTTTGTTAAAATTGCCGTTATTACGCTCGCAGCGACGATTGTAGAATCGCTGCCCTATCGGGATATCGATAATCTTACAGTCCCACTGGTTGCAGTATTCCTTGGAAATTTATTGAAACTTTAGAAGAAATGATCGAGATTGATGGGAATAGCCTTACGATTGAAAATGTTGTTGGCGTAGCCAGGCATAATCAACTTGTTAAGATTTCCGATTCTGGACTTGAGGCTATTCGCGTCTCATTCCAGCGGGTTCATCAAATTCTCCATTCGGGAAAACCGGTTTATGGCATCAATACCGGGTTTGGAATTTTTGCCGATCAGGTTGTACCAGGCGAAGACGCGGCGAAGTTAAGCCGAAATCTTATTTTGAGTCATGCTGTTGGAACTGGTCCTGTGCTTCCCCGTGAAATCGTGCGAGGAGCTATGCTGGTGCGGGCGAACACCCTTTCAAAAGGTTTTTCGGGGGTTCGACCGGAGATTGTTCAAACTATTCTTGATATGCTTAACCTGGATGTTACTCCGGTAGTTCCTTCGCAGGGTTCTATGGGGTCTTCTGGTGATTTGTGCCCTCTTTCCCATCTGGCGCTTGTTTTTACGACGGATGAGCGAGATGCAGAAGAGGAATCTGGCTGGGCTGAATTTAATGGGGCGAGGATGTCTGGAAAGCAGGCGATGGAGAAGGCCCACTTGCGCCGGATTATCCTTGGACCCAAAGAAGGGCTTGCGATTAATAATGGAGCGACTTTTTCGGCTGCGATGGGAGCTTTGGTTGTAAATGATGCTCATTACCTTCAAAAGGTTGCTTCTGCCGCTGCTGCCATGAGCCTGGAAGCGTTATTGGGTTGTTCAAACGCATATGATGCTCGGATTCATGAAAGTCGAGGGCAACCCGGACAAATCTCTGTGGCGCAAGAAATCCGAACGCTCATTTCCGGCAGTACTCTGGTTGATGCCACCGATCGGATCCAAGACGCGTATTCGCTGCGTTGCGCTCCTCAGGTTCACGGCGCGGTTCTAGATTCCATCCAATATACGCGCTCTGTAATTTTGCGCGAGATCAATGCGGCTACCGATAATCCATTGATTTTTGGCACCGACGAATCTCTTTCTGGTGGAAATTTCCATGGAGAGCCTATTGGTCTGGTGATGGACTTTTTAGGGATAAGTTTGGCGGAGCTTGGCGCAATTTCTGAGAGAAGAATTTACCGCCTGATTGATGGTAAAACCAACGTTGGGCTACCACCCATGCTGGTGGATACACCCGAGGCTGTTGGTTTAAATTCTGGGATGATGATGCCGCAATATACCGCTGCAGCCCTTGTTTTAGAAAATCAAACTCTGGCGTCTCCAGATTCTGTTCATTCCCTGCCTACATCCGCGGGGCAGGAGGATCATAACGCGAATTCAATGGTGGCGGCGCGACATGCTTGCCAAATTGCAGAGAACACCGCCACAATACTGGCAACAGAACTATATACCGCTGCCAGAGGGATTGATTTAAGATTGCGTGATAATCCTGGTGCTCGGCTTGGCGCTGGAGTTAGAGAAGTATATGAGCAAATTCGCCAGGCTGTACCTTATCAGCCCGGTGATGCGCTTTGGGGAGCTGAGATAATGGAAATTAGAGATCTGGTAGCTGCGCAATTATTACGAATACCTTTATGATTGAGATTGACAGGTACTCAAAACCGGATTATCTTTGTCAAGTATACAGGAAAAGATGATGATCACGCGACGAGAGTTCTTAAAGCATAGTATTTCTGGTTTGGGTGCGGTTATGCTGCAGCCCTGGCTTAAGTGGAACGCGTTACAAGCTGATTGGCCTGACGCTGAGCGGTTGGGTCGTAATTGTACGGCAGGTTGGATAGAGATGAAAGCCCGCCCGACAGACAATAGCCCTACAGTCAAAAAAATCTACGAAGATACCATTATGGTGTGGTTGCGCGAGGTGATTGGATCACCGAGAAGCATCAGCAGGAAATGGGTAGAAACTCCAGAAGGATTCGTTTATGCTCCTTTTGTTCAACCCGTAAGGAACATTCCCAACCAACCCGTTTTATCCTTACCCGAAACGAGCTTGGGGCGAGGAATGTGGGCAGAAGTCACTGTTCCATATGTTGATATTTATCCTGAACACACACCCTGCTCGGCGTGGTTGCAAGAAGTGCAATGGCCGCGCTTATATTACAGCCAAGTATTATGGATAGACGATATTAAAACGAATTCACAAGGACAGGTTTTATACCGGGTTAACGAGCGATATGGAAATTGCGGCGATATCTATTGGGCGGCAGCTGAGGGCTTCAGGCCAATTACAGAAGAAGAGTTGGAACCTATTCATCCCGATGCTCAAGATAAGAGGATCGTCGTGGACCTTAATTATCAGACTCTTTCCTGTTACGAGGGGAGAAATGAAGTTTACTTTTGCCGGATATCCTCCGGAAGCCGGTTTGATTATCAAGGAAATCCGGTTGACGCCTATTCTACCCCCGTCGGGGAACACTTGCCATGGCGTAAAACGCTTTCCATTCACATGGCTGGCGGCTCCACGGGTTTAGGTTGGGATACGCCAGGCATTGGCTGGACAATTTTATTTGATCCTGACGGCGCTGCAATCCACTCTACGTTTTGGCACAATGATTTTGGAGTGCCCCGATCTCATGGTTGCGTAAACGCCACCCCGGAAGATGCGAAATGGATTTTTCGTTGGTCTTTACCTCATGTTCCTTATGATCCTGGTGATGTTTTTATGAAAGGACCAGGGGGTACGGTTATCAGTGTTGTGGCTGCTTGAGGAAAAATGAACATAAATATTGGTTTGGCATTCATCGCTGGTTTGGCCTCATTTTTGTCTCCCTGTGTATTTTCGCTCGTGCCGGCATATATTGGGTATTTAGGCGGGCGGTCAATCGCAGCCACCAACGAAGAAAAAGAATCTATCAGGCAGCGCGTTATTACCTTCGGTCACGGGGTTGCCTTTGTATTAGGGTTTAGCGTGGTCTTTGTCATGCTTGGGCTGGCGGCTTCAGCACTTGGGCAGTTTCTGGGCGATTTTGTTTTTGGGCTACGAGAAATCCTACCCAAACTAGGCGGAGTGGTTGTAATTGTCTTTGGACTCCATTTGACCGGCATCCTTCGGATTCCCTATTTAGACTATGATTTGAGGCCTCAATCGAAATATGATGAGCAGCGCGGATTGTTATCATCCTTCCTTATGGGGATTTTCTTTTCGGCAGGATGGTCTCCTTGTGTAGGGCCAGTTTTAGGGGCTATTCTTACCCTAGCTGTAAATGAAGGGGCGGCGATGGAAGGCGTGAAGCTGTTGTCTGCGTATTCGGCAGGTCTTGCGATTCCGTTTCTTTTTGCCGCGGTTGGGATTGGATGGGTGGTCAATCTTTTGCGTCGGTTTAGGAAATTTCTTCATTATGCGGAAATTGGAATGGGTGTGCTTCTTATCCTTGTGGGAATGATGTTGTTTCTTGGCACTTTTCAGACTTTAAGCCGTTTTGGGTTTTTTATCGACTTAGGCTTGTGAAACGATGAAAAAACTCATTGGGTTATTAATCGGCGGATTGGCGGCTGGGGCTGTGCTTGGGTATATCGTAGCATTTGGCGGGAAGCCTGCTCAACAGAATGCAAGACGTCTGAGTAGGCCACCGGTTGTAGGCAAAGAGATGCCAGCGCTGATGTTGGAGGATCTGGATGGTAACGCGATCGACACAACTATCTTAACTGGAGAACCTTTAATTATTAACTTCTGGGCAACATGGTGCCCCCCATGCAAAGCAGAAATGCCTCTTTTGCAAGAATTCAGCCGGGTCAACCAGGAAAGCGTTGTTGTGATTGGAATAAATGTAATGGAATCCAATGCCGTTGTGAAGGAATATGTCCAGGCGAATAAAATTTCATTTACTATTTTGCTCGATAGCGATGGCCGTGTTTACGAAGCTTATCAAATATTGGGTTTGCCTACCACCTATTTTGTTGATGAAAATGGAATTTTACGCGCGCAACACATTGGCGTTCTAGATAAGGAATTGCTGAACGAGTATGGAAAGATGATCGGGTTGCCATAATGATTACCGTTACTCTTTACTATTCCAATTCTTGTGAAGAATGCGAAGAGATCTCGAAAAATTTAGATGAGCTACAACAATTTGTGGCACATCGCCTTATTCGGATTGATGTTAAGAGCGACGCGGCGCTAGAGACGGCTTTTCCTGAAACGCCGGTTTTGCAAATTGGACCTTACCAGCTCAACTCTCCCATTAGCCGGCAGGATATCCAGGCGGCTTTGATGGCAGCGCGGGATCGGGCATCACAATTACAGGCTGCCGGAGATATGAGCTACCAAAAACGTGTCGAGAACGCTCAAAAATTGAGTGGAGCAGATCGTTTTGGTTTCTGGCTTTCTAATCATTACATGTTTATTTTTAATCTGCTGGTACTTTTTTATGTGGGATTGCCGTTTCTGGCACCGGTGTTAATGAAGCTTGCTCTGCCCGGACCAGCAAAAGCCATTTACACTCTTTACAGTCCTCTCTGCCACCAACTTGCTTTTCGTTCCTTCTTTTTATTCGGCGAGCAATTCTATTATCCCCGCGTGTTGGCTAATCTAAGTGGTTTGATCTCTTACGAAAAGATCACTGGTCAGGAGGTGATCAACCTTCTGGCGGCGCGCAGTTTTATTGGAAACGAGACGATGGGCTATAAAGTGGCTTTATGTCAAAGGGATGTGGCGATTTATGGCGCTATTTTGATCTTTGGTTTAATCTTTGTTTTGGCTCGGCGTCGCATTAAGTCGCTTCCCTGGTATCTCTGGATTGTTTTTGGACTGGTTCCGATTGGGATCGATGGGTTCTCTCAGCTTCCGGGGTTGTTACAAAACCACTTGCCAGATTGGATCGTAATTCGTGAAAGCACTCCTTTGCTCAGGTTGCTTACTGGTAGTATGTTCGGTTTCGCCACAGCCTGGTATGTTTATCCAATACTCCATGAAACGATGCTTGAAACCCGCCGAGTTTTGATCAGAAAAATGGCGGCTTTTCAACAAGGTTGATGCTCTATGGGTTTTGTTGAAAAGAATGGCCTCAAATATTACACTTTCGAGTTATTAGAATTTGAAGACTTAACCCAAGGGATCTTCTGCCGGCAGGGAGGGGTTAGCCCAAACCCTTGGGCAAGTTTGAACCTGGGTGGAACGGTAGGGGATAGCAGGGAAAATGTCATTGAAAATAGAAGGCGGATATTCGACCTGATTGGAAGACCGGTTGTTTCGGTTTTCGATGTCTGGCAGGTCCACGGAAAGACTGTGGTTAGCACTACAGTTCCTCGCCCTTTGGATTCTGCTCACCAGCGGGCAGATGCAATTTTAACGGATCGCAGCGAGGTCACATTATTGATGCGTTTTGCAGATTGTGTGCCTATCTTCCTCTATGACCCGTTGCGAAAGGCTATAGGGATTGTGCATGCAGGCTGGCAAGGCACTGTCGCAAGAATTGGGCGAGAAGCAGTTGAAGCGATGCGTTGCCAGTATGGGAGCAATCCGGCAAATATTCATGCTGGGATCGGTCCGTCTATTGGGCCAGATCACTATGAGATTGGGGAAGATGTTGTAAAAAGAGTAAAAACAACTTTTGGAGTGGACGCAAATTCTGTATTGCGTCAGGCAGATGGGAAGGTGTTTTTTGACCTTTGGGTGGCAAATTTGCTTGTCTTGCAGCAGGTCGGGTTAAAACATATCCAAATTTCCAGCGTGTGTACTGCTTGTAATCCCCAGGACTGGTATTCTCACCGAGGAGAAGGTGGAAAAACGGGAAGGTTCGGCGCCATCCTGTCCCTTAAGTCATCATAATAATCATTTATAGAGGAGGGATATGAATCACCTTGTTAAGACCATCCAAGAAAATCTTGCGAAGGTTCAGGAGCAGGTTTCAGTGGCAGCCCAGTCTGCTGGTAGAAGATCTGAAGAGGTGAAAATTGTGGTTGTAACGAAGGGGCAACCTCTTGAAACGATACAGGCAGCAATCTTTGCGGGGGCAAAAATTTTGGGGGAGAATTACCCAGAAGAAGCTTATTCCAAAATGATGCGATTGGAAAGGCATGAAGAAATTGAGTGGCACATGATTGGCCATTTGCAGACTCGAAAGGCTAAAATCGTTGTTGAAAACTTCGATTTCATGCATTCTCTGGATAGCATCAGGTTGGCGGAAAAGCTAAATCGATTATGTGAAGAAAAAGGGAGAAAATTACCCGTTTTGCTAGAATGTAATGTGGGGGGTGAGGAAAGCAAAGGGGGATGGATGGCTCATGAGGAACGTTTGTGGAGTGACCTTCTGCCGGTTGTTGAAACCTGTTTGGGATTTAATAACCTGGAAATTCATGGCTTAATGGCAATGCCACCCTGGGATGAAAATCCAGAACATACGCGACCTTATTTTGTTATGTTGAAAAAGCTGCAAGATTTCCTTTCAAGAAACTTTCCGAGCGTTGATTTTTCTGAATTGTCAATGGGTACAAGCGTCGATTTTAACGTCGCTGTACAAGAGGGTGCTACCTACGTACGTATTGGTGAAGCTATCGTAGGTAGCCGTCAGAAAAATTTGTCCAACTTAAGTGCGTAAATTTTTAGTTGATATATAATGTAGATATGATCATCGACTCTATCATCACCATTGTGCGTTTACTGTCTCAGTTTCTTTTCCTGTTCATTCTCGCATATGTTATTTTGTCTTTTTTGGTGCCTCAAACGAACAGTTTTCATAGGTTGGTGGATAATATTGTTGAACCTCTTCTAAGACCGATTCGGAAATTTGTGCCGCCGTTCCAGAATATTGATTTCAGCCCTTTGATCCTTGTAATATTATTGCAGCTTGGCACTTCGCTACTTGTGGCGCTTCTGAATCGTTTGAGGTGAAATTATGGAGGATAGCCGACGATTCCATCTTCACAGCGGTCAATATGGGACTGCCATAGCTGTTCGCGTAACGCCTCGTTCGAGTCAGCAAGGCGTGTGCGGAATTATGGAAGATGGCACAATTAAAATTCGTTTACATGCGCAAGAATCTGCAGAAGAAGTCAATCGCGCCTTGCTTCAGTATCTTTCGGAAATTTTGGGAGTTTCTCAAAGTAAAATGGAGATTGTGGCGGGGAAACATTGCGCGGAAAAACTGGTTGCAATTTTGGATATTGACGCCAATACCATTCAAAGGAAGATTACACAAAACTTACGATAGCAGAATATCGCTTCCCTGATTTTTTCAAGCTATCTGGTTTGAATCTGTCATATCTGATGAGAGCAAATAATTGAGCGCGAGATAAGCTCTTTCTTGAAGAATCTCTTCGCTTGCCGTTTGAAGCGTTTTGAGTAATTCTTGAATTACTTCGCGGTTTGGGAAACCTTTTAAGTAATCTGCGGCGGCAATTTTCTCTTCGGATGAACCGGCGTTGAGTGCGAAGAGTAACATATCAATGGCAGGGTCACCGGCTGGGATGCCAAGGCCATGACGACTGGCAAAAGAAATAAGCCATGAGGATTCTGCCGGAGGAGTGTATGGCGGAGGTGCGAAAAGAGATAAATTATTAAGACCCTCAGCCCCTTGTAAAGCCGCGTTCTTTACGACCCATTGTCCATCTTCTATAGCAATTTTTTCTAATAATTCAATAGCCCATTCTTCTTTTATTCTGGATAATCCGGCGACTGCGGCGCGTCTTGTAAGAATATCTTGCGAGGAAAGTGCACTGACCAGAATCTCAGGGCCTTCTGGCGGTTGTAGTGCAAACGATTCAGCCACAATTATCCTTTGATTCTCATCACCCTGCTGTAATATATCGTGTTTTATCTGCATGATTTGAGGGCACTTGCTTGATGACAAGGCCAAGCAGACAGTTTCACGTATCCTGCTATCGGGATCACTGATTAGTCTGGCGATATCATTCGTTGAACGGATTTCTCCTAATGCGCCCAAACCCAAGACGCTCAAGAAGCGCACCTCACGTTTTTTAGAGTTCAATAATTGATGGAATAGAGCAGGTATCGATGGGTCATTTGACAAAACGAGCATTGCCAGTAAGCGAATCTTAACTGGCATGAAAACGCGATCATCGTGCATCAAGGTTAATATTTTTTTTAAGTACTCTCCATGCCATTTCAAACCAGGCGGTGAATATTTCAGGGCGCGCCCGGCTTGAAGTAGCTTGCGATATATGGGGTCATCCTTTTCTTGAAGGGCCGCATCAATCCAGTGGCTAGTGTTGCGCTTAGATGTCCAAAATTGTAAAGCGGTGAGTTCTATGGTACAAAAACTTTGTGTGCTAGAAAAGTAGCCGTCATTCCCAAGAATATGACTTGCCAGGTAACCTGCAACGAGCGGGTTGGAAAACCGAATAAGTCCGGTTCTGTGTTCTATGAGTAAACCTCGTTCCAACAAAGAATTGATTGCTCGCTGGCTGGAGGTTATTTTCTTTGTTCTCTTGTTGGGAGACTTTTGAGTCTGGAGATTGTTTTCTGTATTTCCTGCTGGAAGATTCTTGGGGTGAAATTTTGCGAAAAAATTCTCCACCTCATCGTATGTCTGGCTGTTTACTCCTTTCATGTAAGTTTCAAAGGCCAGACTTTCCAGCGCCAGTCGTGGCGTGAAAGGGTGAGATGCCCAGTGAATGTAAGAATCCAGAGCCTGGTGAATGCCGAACCCCCCAAGCTCCCCGTTGAAAGCCCCCCAAACGAGGAGGGTCCACTCGAGCGGCGAGAATATTTTGTTTTCAGCTTCCAGCCAGCCAGTTAACAATTCTCCATAATTTGTTAAAGCCTTTGCCCCGTCGTTGATTTTAGCTTTGATTTCTCTTTCCCAAGCATTTTTCCACTTATACAAGAAATCTTGACGGTCTTTTGTGCTCCAGGCTGCCATGGCAACCGGGTATAGGCCAAGACCTAAAAGACCATCCAGATAATCTGGCGAAGCAGCAACTACAATTTGTAAGGAGGGGTATTTTGTGAGGATTTCCTTAAGAAAAATTCTGTACAGGCCAGTTTGTTGGACGGGTAGTTCATCGAAGCCATCCAAAAGCAAAATAGCCTCTCCTTTTTCGATAGTATTTTTTAGAAAGGGGCCGAGTCGCTTTCTGGAGAAAATTGATACTTCCGATTCCAATGCATCGATTAAGATGCCCAGGGGGTCGCCGGTTTCGTCCTGTCGGGAAAAGTCTAGATCGAGAACGTGTAGAAAGATTGGGAGGGTGCGATTGAGTAATTTGTCAGCGGCAACCTCGGTTTGCCCCCTGGCAATTTCCGTTGCCAGGTTTGCAAGCGCTATGGTTTTTCCTGAACCTGGGCAACCAATTAGCACAAGATTTGCGCCTTTGCTTAAGGCCTGGGAGAGGGAAATGGTTGTTCCCCCAAAGTTAGCGGTCAGTTCCGGAAAATCCGGTGTGTATGGGAGAATTTGATCGATAACAGGAATAGCATGTGGAATACCCTTTGGATCGCCTGGAATTCGCGGGAGGACGAGGCGAGGAGGAATAAGAATGTCATCCAGCGAAAATAAACATTTTGCTAAATGCTCAGTCTGGGCACGCCGAAGCGCTGCTAATTTGATAGGATACGCGATGTCAGCGGCTCTTCTTTTTTGCACATAGGCGAATATTTTTTGGAAATAATTTTTAAAACCAGGAAACTGCGATTTTAACTTGCCAATTAACCACCATAAGACTGTGGCTGCTGCCATGCCTATCCAAAAAGATAAAGGGTCGAGAGAAAAATTCGTCAAGTCTGGCATGGTTATCCAGAAAATAAAATTCTCCCGCACGATGAGCAGAACAACATTTCTTTGGGGGAGCTTGCAGATTGAATTTCAGCAGGGCGTAAACTTGCTCCACATGCAGCGCATGAAGTTTCTTGAATAATTGCGACGGCTAAACCGCGTTTTGTCTGTCGCAAGCTTTTGTAGACTGCCAGGTTGTTAGCGTCAATAGAGCGAAGGGTGGCTTCTCGCTCTAAACTTAATCTCGTTAGTTTTTGTTCGAGACTGTCTTTTTCGCCTTTTAGTTCTGCGTTCTGACCGATGATCTCTGCTTGTGTTTTTGAATATTCAGTAGATGCTTCTTTTTCTTCTTGTTCGCAGGTTTCTAACTGAATCATTTTTTCGAGCTGCGCATCTTCTAAGGACAAGATGCGCTTTTTTAATAATGCAATTTCATTCTCAAGATCCTGTAGTTCTTTGGGGTTCCTAATTTTTCCGCTATAAAGACTCGATTCACTTTGTTCTTTCTTTAGCGTGATAGATTTCACCTCATCTTCAATGGCGCGAAGTTCCTGCCTGGATAATAATGTTTTTTCCTTGGCCTCAGATATTTTTCTTTCTGCATCCAGTAATTTTTCGTCGTTTTGCAGAACTGTATCAATTTCTTTCAACCGCTGGTTAATGCGGTCGATCTCCTGATCGATCTTTTGAAGTTGATACAAGTGGGCAGATTGATTCATAGAAGTCATTATAGAAGCGGAATGAAGATTCGACAAGTGTTTCTTGTTTGGCATCCATTCTACTTGGAGAGGATGTGTGTTTTTAGAACAATTAATCGCCAGCGGCCGTAAGTTGCTTGGGCGTCTAAACTCATGTATACTTTTTGCAGGATCCCCTATGAAAAAAAACTTCATCTTTACGCTTTTACTACTTTTCCTGATTGCAACCAATATTCCATACATTTTTGGTTTGATCTCAGGTGGTGATGGGGTAATTTTTGGGGGGCTGATTCAAAACCCGATCGATGGGAATACCTATCTGGCGAAAATGTACCAGGGCTACGAGGGAGACTGGAAGTTCCACTTGCCATATTCGATTGAGAGGGGAGAAGGCGCTTACCTGTTCTTGTTTTATTTGTTTCTTGGGCATTTGAGTCGTTGGCTTGGATTCCCCCAGGTTGTTGTATTTCATATAGCACGTATCGTCTCTTCTGTAGCGCTTTTTTTGTCGGTTTTTCTTTTTATCGAAAGACTTCTCCCCCCGGAAAATTCCCTTAGAAGATTAGCACTGGTTTTGTGCCTGTTTGGGTCTGGGTTGGGATGGTTGGCGTTCTTTTTTAACTTATTTACTGCCGATATTTGGGTGGCAGAAGCATTCCCATTTCTGGCAGCCTATACAAACCCCCATTTTCCTTTGGGATTGGCGCTCATCTTGTTCCTGCTTGTCTATTCTTACCGGGTGGATAGTTTTAGAAGCTTTCTGTTGGCAGCTGTTTTAGGGTTATCCTTGGCAATTGTCCTGCCATTTGGCGTTGTTGTTCTTGCAGGCATCTTCCTGATTGAAAACATATGGCGGTATTTATCCGAAAGACGGGTCGTGATTTGGCCTTTTCTTACGTTGATTGGAGGTGGTGTGTATCTGCTTTATCAATATTTTGCCATCCTCCAGGATCCGGTGCTGGCTGCATGGAATCTCCAAAATATGACCCTCTCTCCACCATTGTGGGATGTGATTTTGTCGTTATCACCCGCTTTTTTTCTGGCGATCATCGGGTACCGAAAGGCTATTCGTTCTCTCCCGGCTTTCTCCGTTCGTATGTTGTATGGATGGGCGCTTTTTGGTTTGTTGTTAATCTATTTCCCGTTTAATTTGCAACGTAGATTTATGCTGGGTCTGTTTATTCCGTTTTCACTTTTAGCTGCATTGGGACTTATCAATATTTCCAAAAAGGTGGGGAACCGTGCCAGGTATGTATACTCAATTACGGTTGTAGTTTCTGTCCTCACTAATGGCCTCGTTCTATCAGCGGGCTTTTTTGGTATTTTGGCCAGGGATGCAAAGATTTATTATTCTCAATCGGAACGTGAAGCCTTTAACTGGATTGTTAAAAATACCCCTGAAGATAGCGTTATTCTCGCTTCAGTTGAAATGGGTTTGCTAATTCCTGCTCACACAGGACGGAGAGTCCTATACGGGCATCCTTTTGAAACCATCCATGCAGAAAAGAGAGTGGAAAGCGTAAAGAATTTTTTTCAGGGAACGCTGGATCAAGAGGAGATCAACCAGTTGGTGCGCAATAATGGGGTTGATTATATCTTGTGGACTGCAAGGGAGGGCGATACAGTTGACTTGAAAGATCGCCTTAGTTTTGCGGTTGTTTTCGACAATATTGAGACCAGAATTTATGACGTCAACTTACCGAAATAGTTTGCTGACTCTTTTGAGGCGGGTAATTTTTTTGGGTATTCTCGCGGTGCCTCTCATGGTATTTGCGCCTCGCTGGGGATTTTTTGCTTTTCCACCAGGGTCACCATATTCCGATTTATTGATTACCCACTTTCCGAATCTTGTTTACTTGAAATCTACGCTGCTGATACATCACGAGATCCCTTTATGGTGTTCTTCGATATTGTCCGGTTATCCATTTGCGGCAAACCCGCTTTCTGGGATCTGGTATTTGCCCAATTGGTTGATGTTGATCACGCCACAGCCATGGGGTTTTAATCTTTTGGTAACGATCCATATTCTTTGGGGCGCTATTGGCCTGTACAATTTCTTGCGACTTATGGGTGTGAACTGCCTGGCATCAATGAGTGGCGCCTTGTCATTTGCTTTAATGCCAAAGCTTTGGGCGCATTATGGCGCCGGACATGTCTCTTTGATTTTTGCAGTTTCGTGGACGCCCTGGCTTCTCTTCTTGGAAAAGAAATGGAAACTCTTTCAAACATCCAGGGGGCGATTCGCGCCCGGGATTGTATGGGGATTGACGATCCTGGCGGATGTCCGATGGGCTTTTTACAGTGGTTTGCTCTGGACAGGCTACAGCCTGCATTCTTCGATTTATGAAGATAATCAATCCCTGCGTAAAAGTTCCGGCGAGGGAATTTGTCGCGCGATTTCTTCTGCGATTTTGGGATGGGCAAGGGTTTTCGCTGCGCAGGTATGTGTGGGTTTGCTGATCGCATCCCCATTGTTGTTGCCTCTATTTGAATATATGAAATTATCGACCCGAAATTCTCTGGCTTGGAGCGATACTTTTATCCTGTCCCTTCCCCCCGCTCATCTGGCGGGATTGGCGATCCCCGATTTTGCCGGTTACTTTGAATGGATTGTCTATCCGGGTGTTGTCTCTTTTTTTGCACTTGTCCTGAGTCTTGGAAACGGCCCTCTACGGCGCAGGGTTCGCTTATGGTTATTCGTCATTATCATCACGCTGGTCGTGGCGCTGGGCGAAAATGCAAGATTCCTCACTTCGTTTTTAAAATTTATCCCTGGCTGGCAATTCCTGAGAGTGCCGCCAAGGGCTCTGTTTCTTGCCGGGATCGCCTTTTCTATCCTTATCAGCGTGATGACTCACTATTATAGCGAACAAGACTTCGCGCATTATTCGGCCTTGTGGGGTGAACGTTTTGTCTTTGCGATAGCTGCTATGCTTGTTATGTTTGCTGGCGGTTTGCTGTGGGTCACCGGGCAAGTTCACGTAGCATTTTTGTGGAGCGCTATTTTATCTCTCGTTTTCTTAACCTTATTCTTGTTACGCCGTCAGGAAAGAATTCCTCCAGTTTTTTGGTCCATCGCGATGATCGTAATCGTTGTAATTGATCTTGGGACGGTGGTTTTCACGCTGGTAAGATTCAAGCCCGCCGATGATTTGTTCTCCGATAATATTAGAGCAGCTCGTTATATCCAGGCGCAAAACGGTACGCATCGAACCTACTCGCCTTCCTATAGTATCCCGCAGCATATTGCGGCGCTTTATGGATTGGAACTAGCTGACGGAATAGATCCGTTGCAGTTGCGCGATTACGCCGATTTTTTTCCGACGGCTTCTGGAGTGCCTCAGGCAGGTTACAGCGTTACTTTACCTCCCTATTCAACTGGTGATCCCGAAATTGATAACCGGGGGTATTTGCCGGATGCCAAAAAATTGGGTTTGCTCAACGTTCGGTTTGTTGTCTCCAGTTATGACATTTTGGCAAATGGACTTCTGCTGCGGGCACGATTTGGCGCAACGCGTGTATATGAGAATCTATTTGTTTTGCCAAGGGCGTGGTTGAGAGATGTTGGCGAACAAGGCGAATATGATTTTGGCGACGTTGAGATTAGCAGGCGGAGCGCTAATCGAATCGAAATTTCGGTTAACGGCCCTGGCACATTGATCCTTTCCGAAGTCTACTATCCTGGTTGGATCGCGTTCATAGATGGTGACCGTACTGATATTCAAAAAACAGGCGGATTATTCCGATCTGTTGTCGTTCCTGAAGGCAGGCATATTGTAAGGTTTGTCTTTAGGCCAATCAGTGTTTTTATTGGAATGGGATTGTCTGTTTTAACCTGGATGATCATCCTTATCGTGTGTTTTAAGAATCAAAGCGCCTATGTGTAGATACTTGCGAGAGCACCAGTCTGTAATGCTATTAGGGCTTTTGCTTTTGACCCTTACAACTGTTCCTTATCTGTTCGGTTACTTTGCGCAAGGAGATATTTGGCGTTTTACAGGTTTTGTTTTTGGCGTCGAGGATGGGAATTCTTATATTGCGAAAATGCTGCGAGGGGCGAATGGAGATTGGCTTTTTCGAACTCCTTATACTTCAACACCGCAAAGCGGTTTTTTGGTTTTCCTCCCTTATTTGTTAATTGGAAAATTAACCGCGCCGCCAGGTCAACACGAACAGTTGGTAGGTCTTTATCAACTTTTCCGCTGGTTTGCTGGTATGGCGATGGTTCTTGCGACCTATGATTTTATTTCGATGTTTATCCGCCGTCACCTGACGGGTCTTTTTGCAACGGCGTTGATTGTCGCAGGCGGGGGATTGGGATGGTTATCTCTTACCGGATTAGGATTTTTAAAGACGGGCAGGATGCCCCTGGAATTTTATTCACCGGAAACCTTTGGCTTTCTATCCTTTTATGGGCTTCCGCATCTCGCATTGAGCCGATCTTTGATGCTCTGGGGGTTTATCTTCTTTTTCAAGTGTAAGAAAAATCCAGGACTATGGGGGGGAATTATGTGGCTCCTCCTGTCTTTTGTTCAGCCTCTGACGGTGTTGACCGGATGGTTTTTGCTGGCAATTTATTGCATCCTTCTTTTCTTTGTTGCCGATCGAGGAGGGCGACGTTCTTTATTTTTATTTCCGCCTCAACTCTATGCTGAAATCAAGCAAATTCTTGTCATGGTAGTAATTTCATCGCCCCTTGTTTTTTATACTTTTCTTTCTCTAAGGTTGAATCCTTTTGTAGGCCAGTGGGCTAAACAAAACCTGTTGCTCTCACCTCCAATCGCAGACTACGTTCTTTCTTTTAGTCTTTTCCTCCCTTTTTTGATTGGGGGTATTTGGAAAATCTTTAACTCGAGCTATGGCAGTACAGGTGAAAGCAAGGAGGCTCTGATCCTGGTTTCGTGGGTTGTATCATTCCCTTTGCTGGCCTATTTTCCCTATAATGTGCAGCGCCGGCTTCCAGATGGGGTGTGGGTTGCCATTATCATTTTAACAATCCTTGGTTCGACCGGTCTACCCAAAAAGCTTCAGAGATATTTTTGGGGAATTATGTCTGTAGGGTTCATCAGCTCGGTTTTGTTGTTGGCAGGAGGTATTGTGGTAAGCTTGAGACCCGCCCCTCCCATTTTCCGGCCTTTGTTTGAGGTGAAAGCTTTTCTCTTTCTGGCGCAGAATGTAGAAGGAGATTCGGTTCTCTTATGTTCATATGAAACTGGTAACGCAGTTCCGGCCTGGGCGCCAATCAGGGTGTTGATTGGACATGGGCCAGAAAGCGCGCAACTAGAAGAACTCAAACCATTGGTATCTGCTTTTTATTCGTCTGATTTGATGGCAGAGTTTGAAAGAAAAAACTTCTTGCGCGAGTACTATGTGGATTATGTGTTGCTGGGCGAGAATGAACATGCTTTGGGGAATTGGAGGCCAGACAATGAGGCCGGATATCGAAAGATCTACGATCAAGATAATTACCAAATTTATAAGGTTTTGAAGGACGCGGCGGCGGAATGAAGTTTTTAAACAAAAAAAACACCCTGGTCTATTTGCCAGTGTTTTTGTGCCCATTTATTTTATTTGGATTACCATTGCTTAGAAGGGAGGTCTTGTATTGGGGAACCCCTGCCTTGCAGTTCATCCCCTGGCGCGGTGTCGCCTGGGAAATGCTTTCTTCTGGGATTCTACCGCTTTGGAATCCGTTCAATGGGATGGGTGCGCCACTATTGGCAAATTATCAGCTTGCGCTTTTTTACCCGCCGGGATGGGCTCTGTTCATATTCTACGCGGTTGGAGGGTATCCCTGGCTGGCGTGGGGCTATACGTTCTTTGTGGCGCTCCACCTGGTTTGGGCTGGGATCGGCGTCTGCAAAGTTGTAAAAGATATGGGGTGCGGGGAATTGGCCTGTCTCGTCAGCGCGCTGGCTTTTTCGCTATCTGGCTACTTTGTCTCGCGGGCTGCTTTTTTTAGCATTCTATGGACAGGCGCCTGGCTTCCGTGGGTTATATTCTTTACTCGGAGAATTCCGAGAACAATCTTACCTGATAAGCGAATATTTCACGTTCAACCAGGGCTGGTTCTCTCCGTTACCTTCATGCTTCTGGCGGGGCATGCTCAGTTAAGCTGGTATATTATTCTCCTGGCTTTTTCCTGGTTGTGTTTTGAAGCTTTCTCGACCAGCAAAATTAAAACGGGGGCAATTTGCGTTTTGCAATTTGTCCTGGCCTGTCTGTTCGCGGCGGGGTTATCGGCAATTCAACTGGCCCCAACTTTTGAATATTTGCAACAATCTCAGCGATCAAGTGCGGTTGGAATGCTGGAGGGATTGTCCTATTCGCTTTGGCCGTGGCGATTGATTACCTTGTTGGCACCTGATTTTTTTGGAAATCCTGGATTGGGCGATTACTGGGGGTACGGCAATTTTTGGGAAGATTCAATTTATATTGGAGTGTTGCCTTTCCTGCTGGCAGTGAGTACGATCCCGCTAGTTATCTTTAAAAGACAACGGCGGTCATTATCTAACCCTGGGCTAATCGTTTACCTGTGGTCATTGGTTCTTGTTTCGATTATCCTTGCTTTGGGGAAATTTACACCTGTTTTTATCTTTCTATACAAATACGTTCCTACTTTTGACATGTTTAACGCCCCGGCGAGAATAATGGTTGTTGCTGAATTTTGTTTTGCAATCTTGGCAGGTATTGGGGTAGAGCATTGGGCAAGACCTGCCGGACGGGGGCTATATTGGCTACGGCTGGCAACTGCAGGGGGCTTTGCGATCACACTGGGCGCCATCCTCTCACTTTTCGTTCTTCAGGCTGCCGAACTGACTTTTATCCGCTCGGCAGCTTTAGCAGGTGTATGGGCTTTGGCAACCGGAGCGGCCACATTGACCAAGCCAGATGCTGCGGAACGTAAAAGAATGATCTACTGGAAAGTATGTGTCGTTTTGCTGGTCGGGACCGATTTGGTCTTCAGTATGTGGAATATCATCCCTGTTGTGGATATGTCATTCTATCAAGCGAGGATCCAAGAGAGTCAACAGCTGAAAGCGTCGGTTGGATCTGGCAGACTTTTTATCCGCCCCAGGGATGAGTATCAAGTCAAATTCTTTCGATTTTTACGCTTCAAGGATTTTAGACCCATTGAGCCATTGGAAAATATGCGGCGAGTTATGCTTCCGAACTTGAATCTTATGGATGAAATACCCAGTGCAAACAACTTTGATCCACTATTACCAGCAAGATATGCGCATTGGATGGAAACCATCGATGATTTCTCGGAAGAGGAAATAATACCTTGGTTGAGGAAGATGGGCGTCAGCCTTTATGAAGTTTATTGGCCGTATGATCGAAGCGGGGTTAAATTTTTACCGATAGAAGGCGCAGAAAGGATACGCTGGGCACCTTGTTCTATTGTTGCTCAGGGTGAAATTGAAGCGTTTACGGTTCTTAAAAATGGGATTTCAGAGTCTGATTCTAACCAAACTGTAATTATTGAGGCCGGGGGGGACATTTTGGAACCCAAACCTTGCCTGGCAGGAAGGGCAACTTTAAGGATCGTCCAAGAGAACCCATTGAGGATGGATATCAGCGTCGATTCAGAAACGCCTGGTTGGCTGATTGTTTCCGATGTCTGGTATCCGGGATGGGTTTCTTTTTTAGATGGGGATCAGACAAAGCTTTATCGAGGGGATTATTTATTCCGGGCAGTACAACTACCTGCTGGACAACATCTGGTCACCCTTCAATACATCCCAAAAAGTTTTGAGTTTGGCTGTATCCTTTCTTTGGCTTCCGGCGTTGGGTTGATCATCCTTATGGTTGGTCATAGGAAGAAGATGATCATTTAATTTGATGACCTTTTTCGGCTTCGGGCAATCCACCTATCAGTTCAATCGCGTGGGGCATCACTGGCAGAATAACCTGTAAATTTTCGACAGCTGCTTTAGGGCTGCCTGGTAAATTGATTATTAACGAATTTCCTCTTATACCTGCTACGCTGCGAGAGAGCATGGCATGAGGCGTTTTTTTGAGGCTTTCTGATCTCATGGCTTCAGCGATGCCGGGAGCGATTTTTTGGATGACCTGAAGCGTTGCTTCGGGGGTGATGTCTCGAGGGGCAAAGCCTGTGCCACCAGTTGTCAGAATTAGGTGCAGCTTAGCTTCATCACACCAATGAATGAGGGTGTTTTTTATTTCTTCCAGCTCATCTGGAATTACAGCCAGCCTTTCTACATGCCAGCCCTGATCATTAGCAATTTTCTGCAAGGCGGGTCCGGACAAATCTTCGCGCTCTTTGCGCGACGACCTGTCTGAAATGGTCAGTATTCCTATTTTTATTATCATATCTGTTCAGGTCTGAGAAGCCTAAGCAAATCGTCAGGGACGTAAGGTTTTTGTAAAAAGCCATCTGCACCAGCCTTAAGGCATTCACCCTTTAAATCCATGCCTGAGGTCATAATGACTTTGACGTGATGACCTTTTTCTTGGGATCTGATTTCTTTGAGCAAATGGATGCCATTAATGTTTTGGAGATGTACATCCATGATCAATGTTTCCGGCTGCTCGGCGCTCAACGCTTTCAGTATTTCGTCCTTGTTGATGTTTCCAATAAAAGGGATGATTCTAAACCCCTCCATTTCTAAGAGGGTTTGCAACAAAGACCGCATGGTTGGGTCGTCTTCGATGAGCATTATTTTCATGACTTGATTTTTCTCGCCCTCTTCGTTTTTGGGGAATTGCCAAAATGATCAAATACATAATTTAGTACTTCGTCAATTTTTTCCACAAAAATGAAATTGATAGATTGCAGAACTTCTGCAGGGATGTCCTCCAGGTCAACCTCGTTTTGACGCGGCAGGAGAATCGTCTTTAATTTTGCGCGGTGCGCCGCCAGCACTTTTTCTTTAACCCCTCCGACGGGCAGAACCAACCCGCTGAGCGTGATTTCACCGGTCATCCCGATGTCTGATTTGACTGGCTTGCCGCTAGCCAATGAGATCAACGCTGTGACAATTGTAATGCCGGCTGATGGGCCATCCTTGGGTTGCGCGCCGGAAGGAATATGAAGATGGATATCGTTATTCAAGAAAAAATTGGGATCAATGCCAAGTTGCCCGGACTGCGCCCGGACATACGAGAGAGCGGCGGCGGCCGATTCTTGCATTACCTTCCCGATAGATCCGGTTACCTGAAATCCTTTGCCGCCGGGCATTGCAGTCGCTTCGATAAATAGGATATCGCCCCCAACGGGCGTCCAGGCCAGGCCGGTAGCAACGCCGGGCAGGGAGGTACGTCTGTTGATCTCATCTTTTTCGAAAAAGCGAGGCCTTCCCAACAAGTCGTGGACGATGTCAGGGGTGATTACAGCTTCAACGGGCTCATTCTGAGCGATCTTGGTCGCAATTTTCCGACAAACCGAGCCAATTTCGCGTTCCAGGTTTCTAACACCCGCTTCGCGGGTATATCCCCAGATAATTGTTTGAATACTCGCATCGGTGAAAGATATTTCTGATGAGAAAAGGCCATTTTCTTTCAGTTGCCGTGGGATGAGGTATTGCTGTGCGATGGCTATTTTCTCGTTATCTGTATATCCTGAAAGTTGAATAACTTCCATGCGATCTAAGAGAGGTGGCGGAATAGTTTCCGAGGTATTCGCAGTTGTGATAAACATTACTTTCGATAAATCAAACGAAACTTCAATATAATTGTCGCGAAACTCGCTATTCTGCTCCGGATCCAGCACTTCTAGCAGCGCGGAGGCAGGATCTCCACGAAAATCGAAGCTCAGTTTGTCTATTTCGTCTAGCATAAAAACCGGATTTGAGGATTCCACTCTGCGAATCGCCTGGATAATTCGGCCAGGCATTGCTCCAATGTAAGTGCGGCGGTGTCCTCTGATTTCAGCTTCGTCGCGCACACCGCCCAGCGATATACGAATGAATTTTCGGCCAAGAGCACGCGCAATGGATTGCCCCAGAGACGTTTTGCCAACGCCGGGTGGTCCAATAAAGCATAGAATAACACCTTCTCGGCTACGACGGACGCTGTCATCTTTGGGTTGATCCTGAAGGTTGATCTCCCGCTCTATTCGAAGCTTTCTTACTGCAAGGTACTCCAGAATCCTCTCCTTTACATCTTGCAAGCCGTAATGATCTTTGTCCAGGATTTCTCGCGCATGTGCAACATCGAAGTTGTCATTTGTGGCTTTGTTCCACGGAAGAGACACCAGCCAATCCAGATAGGTTCGGATTACACCATACTCTGCTGCGGCAGTAGGAAGTTTAGACAGGCGATCCAGTTCTCTTTTCGCTTGTTTTTCGGTTTCTTCTGGCAGCTTTTGTGCTTCAATTTTTTTCCTAAATTCCTCAACCTCGGCAGCGGTCTCGTCAAGCTCTCCTAATTCTCGCTGAAGTGCTTTGATCTGTTCCCTGAGGAAATATTCCCGCTGGACTTTATCAATTTCTGAGCGAGCTTCGTTTTGAATTTTTTGACCAAGTTCCAGGACATCAATCTCACGAGTTAAAATGGAGACCAGCTTTCGAAACTTATCGGTTACATGATCGTATTCTAGAATAGCCTGGGCGTCTGCCAGACTCATGCGTTGGAAATTGGCAACTGTGTAAACGATTTGAAGCGGATTTTCAAGGGAAGCAACTGAGGCAACCAGCTCGCGTGGGATGGAAGGGATTAATTCGGCGATGTGTGCAAACTGTTCACGGACATTTCTTGCCAGCGCCTCGATTTCCAATCCTGTTTCTTCGTTTTCAGGAATGTATGTAACCCTGGCTTTCAAGTATGGGTCAACACTGATGTACTCTTCAACTCGAAAACGGGTCACCCCCTGAACAAGAAGACGGATCGTTCCATCCGGAGCCCGGAATAAGCGGTGAATAATCCCAACTGTTCCAATTGTGTAAAGGTCCTCTGGGCCGGGGTTCTCAAGTTCTGGGTTTTTAGAAGTGACCAGCCCGATTAACCTTTCGGTTGGCGCTACATCATCGATTAATTTTATCGAACGGGGTTGCCCAATGGTCAGCGGGACGGCAGTTTGGGGATAGACGACAAGCCCACGCAATGGCAAGATCGGTAATTCAGATGGAAGCTCTGAATTCAAAGTAGGAACTGGAGGCTGTTCCGTTTGAATGACGTTATCTGTTGTTGTATTGTTGTTAATATCTGTGAACCATTCAGCAAGCTCGTCTTGCTCATCTTTGATCCACTCCAGAATATCGCTTATCTGAGTTTCCCATCGCGAGGCCGGCATAGTTTGTGATCAGTCATCCTTTGGTGAAATGTGAATGGTTTTCGGTTTGGCTTTCGGCAAATAAACCCATAAAAAGCCGTCATCGTAAATCGCCTCGATATTTTCTGCATCAATCGGGGTGGGGATCATTATTTCTGTAGAAAACTGCCCGAAGTGAATTTCCATCTGATGGAAAGCCCGTTTATCTGCATTATCAGCTCGAACTCCCTGTATGGAAAGGATCTGGCTGTCGAAATGAACATTCAATTCACCATCAGCCATCCCCGCAATCTCAACCCGGACGATTATTTTTTCTTCGGTTTCGAAGGCATCCGTGGGAGGCCGCCACAAACGCGGATGGGTGCTAATTCTCCACCCATAAGGCCCAACAATCAAGTAAGTTTGAATGTCTTGAGAGCGAGGCTCTGAGTTTTGATTTTTTGGTTTGATCTTTACTGAAACCATCATCTTGCCTTCATAGTTTTCAGGCGCCCCTGGCGGGAGTCGAACCCACAACCATCGGATTAGAAGTCCGGTGCTCTATCCATTGAGCTACAGGGGCGTTGATGTAGCATAGAAATTACAGCATATCTGGCGGTCGTTCTGCTCTCAAACACCATATATGGCGGAATTTTGCCAATTTTCGAAAGGAGAGCGAAATGAGCAATTTTGACAAGAGCCAACGGACTATCTTCGGAGACGGCCAACAGACTATTGGGGCGCTGTTTTCTCGTTTTCTTAAGGATCGGCGCGCCGCAGGACGGGCCAGCGGCACAATTCGATTTTACCACGAAAAATTGGGGATGTTCCTGGATTATTGCAACCAGCACGCAATCGAAGCCATTGACCAGGTCACGCCTGAGGCAATCCGGGACTTCATTGACAGGCTGGTTACATCAGGCCACAAAATGGGAGGCGTCCACGCCGTCTATCGTTCCATGCGAGCCTTCTTCATCTGGTATGAATTCGAGTACGAGCCCTTCAATTGGCGCAATCCGATGAAGAAAGTCAAGCCTCCAAAGGTCAATCGGGAGATCTTAAAGCCAGTCGACATGAATGACCTCAAAGGCATTGTCTCTACTTGCAAGAAGGGAACTTACAACGGAGATCGCGACTACGCAATTCTCTTGACCCTCCTGGATACCGGCTGCCGGGCCAGTGAATTTCTCGGCATCCAGATTGAGGATGTTGATTTCACTACAGGGACAATCCTGATCCGAAAAGGAAAAGGAGGAAAGCCGCGCACTGTCTTTATGAGCAAAAAGACCAGACTGGCCGTCAGAAGCTACCTAAAGCATCGCGAGACCCTGGAAGGGCCGTTATGGGTGGCGCATAACGGCGAACCCATCAGTTACGGCGGCCTGAGATCTATCGTCAGGCGCCGGGCAGAACTGCTTGGTATTGAGCCGCCATCTCTGCATAGTTTCCGCCGCGCCTTTGCGCTTGAGAGCTTACGCAACGGCTCAGATATTTACTCTCTCCAGACGCTGATGGGGCATTCTGACTTGCAGGTCCTGCGCCAGTATCTAAAGCAAACTGAGATGGATCTGAAAGAAACACACAATCGCACCTCTCCGGTAGATCACGCCTACCTGTAAAACAGAAAAAGGGCCGCAAGGCCCTTTTTCTTGAATACCTAGAATGATTAATTCAAGTGCGCGCCCTAGCTATCACCTCATCTCCCCCCCCATGAAAAAGGCACCATTTTTGATGTTTTTCTGGCAGCAACCCGATGAGCAGTACAGACAGGCTTGAAACAACATCTCTGATCCTGGCCCAAAGAGATTGATCGAGAATATCATCAATCTTGTGACAATAATCAATTGTGATGGGTGTGACGCTGGCGTCACGCTTTGATCTACTCATTTTCCTTCCTCGACATTTGTAATTTGTATGCAGCGTAATTGACAATATCGGAAAGGTCTTCCGGTGAAATCCTGCCCTTCTCCAAGTCGTCAATTGCTTGCTTGAATATTTCTGCGAGCTTTGGTTCACGTTCGATAATCATCGAGATGCTCGCTGTAATATCATCGTTCGCAAAACTATTCAGGACGGTCGCGGGCTTGACGCCAAGCCAGGCGCAGAACTTAATCAGGTTGTCGATGTCCAGCGGATCGCCACGAGCGGCGCGGATGACGGTCGTATGAGCTACCCCGATCTGCTTTGCGGCATCACGAAAGCTCAGACCGCGCTTTTGTAATTCTTCCTTCACTAATGCAGTGAACATGCCTCCTCCAAATTCTTTCTCGTGATTGATTAAGTTCATTATATCACAAGTCAACCAATTGGAGCATAGAAAATCATGCCCAAGATTGTAGAACACAATCGTTGTTCTGTCAATAACTATTAGATCGCTCATACATTATCAAAACATCACAAATGCGCCAAAAATGGAACAGTTGACTTACAAATGGTGCAGTGATACAATAGCCAAACCGGAGGTCTTATGAAAATTCAACTCAAGACACTGATGAAATTCACCGCCTCGGAGACAAAACGAATAAACATCATGGCGGCTTATAAGATCATCCTGAAAAACTACTGCGGCCCTATGACCGTCAGCGGGCTTTGTCCAGCCGATTGCGAGCAATGCAAACCGGCCATCCTGCGCATGTTCGACCTCGGCAAAGCCGTAAACCCAGCAGCACTCCTGACTTATCTAACAAGGGTGGAGCTCGCAAAGGCCAAAGAAGAAGCGCAAAAAGATAAAAAGGTCGGTCTGATCTCTGACCTTGACCCGTTCGAAGAACTCCTGGGCGAGCTATGAAATCCAGGCCACGCTCGGTAGAACGCGAGGTGGCAAAACACCTCACAGAGATTTTCTCAAAGATCGGAGCCGCACCGGTGCAACGCATTCCGGTGCTAGGCAGAACCGGACCGGACATCACCATCAACGAACTCAACCTGGTGATTGATGTAAAGAGCCGTATTTCAGTGCCGGTCTCGTACTTCTTTGATCGCATTGTGGACTATATGGGGCATATCGGCGCTCCGCTCGACAAGTTAGAGTTTCTGGCGTCTGAAACTCCCATCACAAAATATTCAAACTTCAGATCAAAAATCGTCACTGAGTGGCTCGACCACATGGACGAGTGGACAAAGGCGGAATTCCAACAGGGAATATCCGCTATCGTACTGCACCGCCCCAAAATGCCTATCGGCAAGAGCATGGTGATTATTAAATCTCAAGACCGCAGGAGGTTAATCGAAACATGGAAATCATACAATTTAGACCATCCAACAATCTAGCGCTCTCAAACGCGCTGTTAGGCATTGAGAACCAGCTTCGCGAAGCTGCTATAACGAATGTAGAAGCGGCCGGAGATGGGTTTACAGAAGCAGAAAAACGCGCAATGACTGTCATAGAAGAATTGCGCTTAATCAACGGTATGGATTTAGCCGCCGTCCTGCTGCGAGGAAAACTGCTTCAACAAATCGAAAATGAAGCGCTTTATTCAATCCATCCAGGCGGATACCAAACACTAGAGGAGATGGCGCGCGATCAAGGGATTTCCATTTCTAATCTCTCCAACATTCGCGATCTTTGTTTTGTGATCTTTCCGTACATGGAACAACAATTGGGCATCTCGGTCGCTCAGGTTTGGGAGCAAATTGGGATGTCGAACTTCCGTGAACTAATCCCAGTGCTTAAGGCCATTATCACTGGAGAACAACCCAGTCGGCAAAGTGCGGCTCAGGCCGTAAACAGTATTTTGAATGACACAATCGCAACTGCGGTGGCGGCAGGGCAAGAGTTATCAGAAGAAGAAATACGTGCTACAGCAATATCAAATCTTCTCAATGACGCCTCATCCATGACAAACCGAGAGCTGCGTGGTCGCATCCGTCCAGAACATACTCCAAATATCGAACCAACCGTTTTACGCCAGAACGGAACCCGTCTGATGGTCGTGGAGATGTCCGAAGATCAATGGTTAATGTTCCAGCGAAAGCTTGGGTCTTACATGGACGCCATTGAGGTAGAACTTCCACATGATGCAAGCTCTCGACGCATCGAGGCCTCGCGCCTGCCAGCAATCCGCCACATTGTCAATCTATTTAATGAGTAACGCTATGAGCTGGGAAAACGCTGTAATTGGAACTGCGCTGGCAAATCCATCAGCCATGCAAGAGGCAGAAGAATTGATCCCTTCTGACTTTACCGGCCCAAATCAGATCGTGTGGGCGGAGATGCTCGCGCTTCACAATCAGGGCGGCGTCGATCCTCGCGCTCTAATCGAAGCCCTGCGCAGGGCTTCCGACTGGCCCACCTACGCTTCAGATGTCGGAAGCCCTGAGGACTACGTCGCAAAACTGCTTTCCTATCGCGGCGACGCTATGACGACCTACATCAACGGCGTGCTCGGAGAGAGCATCAAGCGTTCCCTGAAACGCTCCGCAGCCCTCATTGCCGCAGAGGTAAATAGCGGCGAAGAAAAGGACGCCAACGAGCTCCTGGACTACGCCGAAAAGCAAATCCTATCCCTGCGCAGAAACCGCATGAACAACGGCATCACCATGGCCGACCTTATTGGCGTCTTCCTGCCGCGCCTGGAAGGAATGAGAGCCGGATCAATCAAGCCTGCCTGGGTGCCAAAGTGCCAGGCAGTGAAGAACGTCATCGACTTCGCGGAGAGCTCGGATTTCATTGTAATCGCTGCCAGGCCAGGCGATGGGAAGTCCTCATTTGTCCGGTACGAGGCTTTCTACCGCGCCCTTTCCGGCGGACATCCAATTATCTTCAACCTGGAAAACGACCCGATTGAGTACGCTCGCTACATGATCGCACTGGACACCGGGATCGACAGCCGAAAACTTCGGGCCCCGCAGGAGCTAACCCCAGAACAACTCGAACAGGTCAAGCGATCCGCCGAAAAGCTCTCGCGGTTATCGCTGCGCATCGTCACAATGGCGAGACCGACCGTACATGACATCCTCAGAACTGCCCGCAGGAAGATCTCGGAACAAAAAGCCGATCTGATCGTTGTGGATTACATCCAGCTTGTCAGCAACGGCATAGCTCGCAAAGTGGACGACGTGGCCGAGACTACCGGAACGCTGCGCGGTCTTGCGCTTCAAATGAACGTTCCCGTACTGGCCGCATCCCAACTCTCCAGGGACATCGAAAAACGCGGCCAGAACAGCGATCCGCTGCTTTCCGATTTGAGGGATAGCGGATCAATTGAGCAAGACGCGACCATCGTGGGCTTTATCCGCTCCGTATGGACCGATCCAACCCAACAGCAACTCGCCCTGTTTCCAGAAAACGTTGGGCCGGATGGTAGGCCGCTGCCAAGACCAAAGGCTATCCCTGTCCGCTTTCACATCGAAAAAAACCGCAATGGCGAGGCCGGCATCTCTGAACCGGTCAAGTGGAACAAAGCCATTGGCTCATTTCAAACCCTTACAAGAGGTACACGTTTATGAAAATCTACCACGACCGGATTGAGGTCGGCGAAATCCCAAACTGGAAAAATAAGGAAGGCAGCCTTTTCGGGCGACTGATCGGGATTAACATCAGCGAAAAAGAACAGGGCTTCCTGGTCGAACCGGTTTATATGCCATTGATCCATATTACCAATCATGGCGGTTTGATCTTCCTCCAAATATCATTTAGAAAACCATGGCTACTCATCTGTTTGATGAGACGAAGTCCCTTCATTTATATAGAGCGTATTAGAGAAGCAAGTCTGGAGGAAGAGTGAATATTCTATGCTCTGCAGGTAAAGGCCAGATGACGACAGAAGATTGTCTGGCCTGCGCCAGGACACTCAAAGGGCCGCCGTGCGGCTTCGATTACGCCATCCTCAAGGCGATGTTTTCTTCCTCAAGCACAGAGAGCAGGAAGAACGAGATCCACGTCACCGATCTGACGGGGTGTCTACGCAAAGCCTGGTATGACAAGCTCGATCCTACTCCAGCCTATGTCCACGAAATGCTCGTGCTGTGGCTTGGCACGGCAATCCACGCCAACGCCGAGAGCTCAGACGAGTTTCTGACATCTGAAATGGAAATATCCCACGAAGGCATTACAGGGAGAGCGGACATCGTTTATAAGGACGGGCGCTTGCTGGACTTAAAGACCACCCGCTGGCTAACTCCTCAAAAGCTCCCCTATGGCTCGCACGCCTTACAGGTCAACATCTATGCCTGGATGCTCAGACATAGCGGCAAACCCGTCGAAAAGCTGCAAATCCAGTACATCGACACCTCCGGCCCGTCCAAGTGCCGCAAGTGCAAGGTAGCCGTCAGAAACTTCGATGGGGAACTGAAATGCCCGCAGTGTTTTCAATTTGTCCCTGGGGCGCACCTCGGCGCACTGCTGGTGGATGTGGATTTGATGAGCGATGAGGAAATCGAGGCGCTCATCCTGCCGCGCAAAGAAGAACTGGACGCCGCGCTTCAAATGGTCATGCCGCCAGGAAAAGAACCAGGGTACTTATGTGGGTACTGCGCTCATTACGAAAAATGTAAGCCGGAAGAGGCTTAGAAAAAAACACCCGTAGGAGGAAAGATGAAATTTGGCATCGAGGTTTCGAACGAAGTAAAGACAAAAAACATCAAAATGATGTTTTGGGGAGCAACTGCTACCCGCAAGACCGAAACCATCTTGCGGAACTTCCCCCATGTCTTGATTATCGACACAGAGGGCAACACGGATCAGTGCCTGGATATGCCCGAAATTCCGCCATTCTTGCGCATCAAAACCAAAGACAGCCGCGAGATCATGGAGGTTCTGGACGCTGTTGGTCGAGGGGAGATCAAATTCCCGGACGGTTCGCCGGTCGAGACCTTCGCCATCGACAGCGTCTCGGTGTTATGGGGCGTTCATCAGGAAGTTGCGGCGGTCTCAGCGGAGCGGAGGGCCAAGAAATACAACCGCCCCGTAGAAGCGGCCACCATGACGCAACTGGATTGGGTCATCGCAAAGCGCCCGATCAAGCGCATCTACAACCGCTTCAACGCGACCAATCTGAAATTCCTGGTCCTGGTGGCGCGTGAAAAAGACCTCTACGTTGAAAAGGGCGACGACCTTATCAAGAACGGGGTCACGGCAGATGTAATGAAGGGGACGGATTATGAAATGAACCTGATCTTCCATTTCGGCTTCGAAAACGGCAAGTGGTACGCTGAGCCGACTAAAGGACAAGGAAAATTGGGCAAGATGTTCCCCGTCGGGAAAAAGCTCAACGAATTTCCGATCAAGGAGCTCCTGGAATATGCCAGCAGCCTCAGTCCGCGCAATACAGAGGTCAGAGATGATGAAGATGTTGCTGGTGACATCCTTCAAGGCGAAGAAGAAAAAGGAGTGGCGCACACCCAATCAGAACTAATCGCCTTTGCAAGAAATTATGGCATTAGCCCGACCGAGTTGGGCAATATTCTTCGTGACGCAGGCTTTTCTGGCTTCGATCCAAAGAAATTTGAGAAGATGAAGGAGGCCATACTCAAATACGCAGCCGACAAAGTTTCAGACGTCTGAAACAAAATTATGTGCACAACGTCTACCACGGCTAAAAGAAGCCGTGGTAGAAACCAATTGGCAAAAACAGGTAAATGGTATTGGGATTAATAATCAGAAAGTCGAGGAACCAGAATGAGCGTAGGAACTCAGATGAAAGCTCTTCGCAGAAATCGAACTGGTGTCCATTCTACAGGATGTATCAAAGATTTTGAGACGGGGTGGATACCGGTAAGCGAGAGATTACCGAAAATCAACGAGAATGTGTTATTGTATGATGCGTGGAGCAATAAGATCACAAGTGGTGAACTGCATAGACTGGCTCCCGATAATGTGGCAGGGCAAGAAAATATTTACGAATGGGTAACAGACGGTTTTTATTTTCACGGTACAAATTACGAACGCATTACACACTGGCAGAAGCTTCCAAGACCGCCACAGAAATAAAAAAATGGCAAGAAGATCTGAAGTGAACTCCCTTGGGGAGACAGAAAAAGTAAGCGGCCTCGTGGCTAAGTGGACAGACACCTGACTTGAGCGGGTGTCTGTCTTGATTTCAATTGTATCCGCTCATGGTTGAAGAAGTGAATATATTCGTCAACGATCTGATTGGCCTCCTCAAAGGTTGGGATCGGAATGTGGCGGAGCGCCTCCTCTTTGAGATGTCCAAAGAAGTTTTAGCAGTTTGCGCGGCACGACATGGAGGGAGCGCTGGCTTTTGCCCGCTGCCAGATACATCTGCGTGGCCAGTAGCTTCGTCTCCTTGCTGTAATGAACCATCCCTTTTTTTACCTGCCATAACAAAAGCACCTTCTGCGTTTATTCTCGCATGAGGCGCTTTCTTTTTCTGTCTTCTTTTAGGGGCTCAGTTCAATCCTTGCCACTTTTACTTTGCAAACACCAAAACGCCCCCAAGAATTGTCAGGATAATCCAACCCGCAATCAACCGACTAAGCCACTTTTGGGTGTCCTTATAATCAGCGATGAAGTTTTTGAACTCGCGAATATCCGCAAGCAATCCCGGTTCTTCCTTCGTACCACGTAATGCCTGACTTAGATCGGTAATCAGGTTATTGGAATTGATGACATTCGAAATGATGCCAACATTGCCGTTACTCCCCTTGAGAGCGCGGTCATGCTCAGCAACCTTCTCCAGTGTATCCTCCATCTTTGCCCTGATGATCCGAATATCACTGGCAACCTCATTTATCTTATTAGCTGCGTCCGAGACAACGATTTCGAGTTTTTCAATGCGCGCTTCCTGAATACACGGATCCATTCATTATCTCCTGTCAGGGAATGTGTAGAATTCTACACATTCCCAAATATATTTTTTCATTTCCCTACGATCTGTTAAAAAAGGCATGAATTGGGATAAGTAAATCCCTGATCTCCTGTAACAACACAACCATTTCAGACGTCTGAACCGGATCGGGATTTGGGTTCGGTTCCTGGTTTGGTTCTGGGTCAGGCGTCGGACCTGGAATTTGTGCCTGATACCCTAGCTCATCATACAGTTTCGCTTTTGCGCCGTTGTACATCCATAATGGTGTGCTGATTTTTCCTCCAGACTGAGAAACAATACCAGGCAAGGCAAATTTCGTGTTGGCATATCGGAAAAAGTCCACCGAGCTGGCGTAAACATATTCTGGGGTATAGGTTTCGCCAGGTGTAGGGAAATTGTCCCATGATACCAGGATAGGATCATCCGCTGAAGCAACAAAAGCCGATTTCCAGGAAGCTATACTTCCTAGACCAGATAACCAGGTTGGTAGAACTTCGGATCCAGGAAAGCTGTTTGTCAAACCCAAAGACGCATAAACATAGATAGGAAGTTTATAGCGCTTCCAGGCAAGATCCATGACGCGAGCCGCAATCCGCTTGACCCAATTATCCGTAGCGTCCTGCGCCCAGGTGATGTCCAGCATAATCCCGTGCACGGCGCGTTTAACGGATCCCATCATGATCGCACGATCAAGCGTCTTGATAGACGGGTCATTGTTAATATCTGGCCAGCGATCATAATCGTTTAGTCGGAATTCGGCATATTGCTTGACATTGATCTTGTAATAGCCAATCAGCGGTACTTTCAGGTTATATGCCGTCTGAACGTGCTCTGCAAACCTCACGTCTAGATCTGCCCCAGTACCAATATTGGCAATGATGAAATCAACCCTCACTTTGCCTTCATCCTGAACATAGCGTGCTCCGTCCAGGAAAATGCCTTTTGGTTTGTTAATCCAGCTCATTCTTCAATCTCCTTTATTCTTGAGAGTTCTGCTTGAACAGCAGACCAACTTTCTGGCAATCGAATAATGGTTGTTTCTACCATCTGTTCTGAAGGCAATATTACAACAGAGGGCAGAGCGGAAATTTCCATAGATCCGCCCATCTCCAAATAACGCTCGCGATCCAACTGGTCATACCAATTGATGATCACTACCGTTGGATCATTCTTCATGGCATCAGCTATGAGAAGATGACTATCAGGATCAAATGGATTATGCAAGAGAATTGTTTTCATTTTTTCAGCACCACAATAGATCCAGCGCCGCCATTCCCTCCAGCCGCGCCGTAATTTTGTCCAGCAGTTCCACCAGACCCACCATTGGCCTGGATTGTCCCTGTTCTGATGATAGATCCAACTACATAGATCAAGATAATCCCGCCACCGGAGCCACCACCACCACCACCACCAAGATTTGCTGTGGTTACCCCATTGCCACCGTTTGTACCATTTGCCTCGATTTTTCCAGTAAGGGTAAGATTACCACCCACAATTAGGACCAAGACACCACCTGTTCCAGTCCCTCCGCTATTGCCGGTCGCGCCGCCATAAACGCCAGCTCCTCCAGCACCTTCCGAATTGCCCGCGCCGCCCCCCGCGCCACCTCCGACATAGCCACCACCAGGCGCAGCCGCAGAACCCGCTCCACCAGCCCCTCCGGTATCAGAACCATCGCCGCCTGCACTCGAATTCAGGCCAGAATAGGAGAGACCGCTCGCACCACCACCTGCACCTCCACCGTAAGACGTGCCATCTCCGCCATCACCGCCCTTGCCAGAAGTGGAATTCTGCGCAAAGCCAGATGCTCCACCTCCACCACCTCCCGACTGTAAGAACCCGCCAGCCTGTCCGTGACCGCCGGCCTTGCCCTCGTAGTATCCACCCCCAGAGTGCGTCTGAGAAGCACCGCCAGGCCCACCTAATCCTCCAACGGAAGGAATAATCGCTTTGCGGATCTTTGCCAGATCGCGAATGTTCCACACGCCACCGCCGCCGTTATCGAGTTGGGTATCCACCCCGGCAGCAGACGCGCCCTTCCCGGTCATCGAAATCGTCCCGTGAATGGTGCAGTCGCCCTTTACCCGGATTACCAACCCCTTGCAGCGTTGAGAAACGGACAGCGTGGCTCCGGCATTAATTACCAGGGTGTTGTAGTTTTTGACTACCGGGCTGCCGTCCTGTGTGCTGGTGAGGTTGGTATTCGTGGAGATCGTCACATCTCCATCTGAGCCGTCTCCAACATCGAATTGCAGATCAGTCGGATCAAACCCGATATATCCTCCGATAGGTCTGGTCACGATACCTCCACCACAGAAATGGTTACTTCGACATCGGTATTTGCCGAAGCCTTGACCTGGATCTGGTCTCCGGCCTCCAGCACCAGTTTGCCGTCCACAAGGCCACAGGATGCTCCGACTGGCAAGGGAATGGCGTTTGCTAGCCGCGTAGCGGCGTCGCTGTCGCTATCGTCAGTCCATTGCGCGCTGACGGTTCTTGCAACCGTTCCAGTATTGGATGCTTGAAACAGCGTTACCAGCGCTGTTTTTCCGGCCGGGCAAGTGTAGGCCGTAGCGTAATTTGTTGTACATACAATCTTTGCGTTTTTGAATTCCTCCACGTTATCCTCCTAGTGCAATTGAAAGAGCGTACGATCCGCCGCTCGGCTTTGACCAATTCCCGCTTCCGTCAAGGAAGTCAGTTACATCACCGGAAAGCTTTGGCATCAAGCCATGAGCGCTTACACTGGCGTTCAGCGTTGTGTTGTCCGTCGGTGCAGCCAGTTCATCCAGCTTGATCGCATCTGCGCCACCGGACTTATGGGTGCTCGCATGGGCGGCGGGCGTAAACGAAGGTGGCTTATCGGTTACTCCGGTCCAAGGCACGCTCTCTGCTACATCCACAATCCCGTCATTGTCCTGGTCGTAAACCGATTTATTCATATCGCCACTTCCGGCAGTTGAAGCAGGCTTCCACTGTTGATTGGTGTTATCCCAAACAAGCGCCTGCCCATCGGCCGGGGCAGTACTGGCAACATTTCTGCCTTGCAGCTTGACCGCGTTGTGATCGAGGTCGGTGATGTCGTTCTCGGTATGCGTATGGCTGGAAGGTGGATAACTGGCCGGTTTGCCAGTAATCCCGCTCCACGGCGCACTGTCCGCCGCGTTTACGACCCCGTCGTTGTTGGTGTCATAAACGCTCTTCTCCATATCCCCGGTGCCAGCTTGGGGCTTGTTGGTGATGTTATCCCAATGCACACTTCCGCCACCACCGGAGATCGAAAGCTCCGTTTCGGTGAAATAGCGATCATCGTGATTGTGCGCCTCAGGCGGAAAACTCGCCGGTTTATCGGTAACACCACTCCATGGAACACTTTCAGCTTCATCGACAACGCCATTATTGTTGGCGTCATAAACACTCTTGTTCATGTTTCCGACATCTGAAGGTTCGTATTTTCCACTCGTGCTGTTCCACAGAAGAGCCTGGCCATTGCTCGGAGCGGTAGAGGAAACGTCCTTCCCTTGTATTTTGATGGCGTTGTGAGATAGATCGGCGATTTCACTCTCCGTATGCGTGTGATCCTCAGGGGGAAATTCGCTTGGCTTATCTGCCACTCCAGCCCATGGAACGCTCTCTGCTGCATCTACAACACCGTCATTGTCAGTATCATAGACAGACGTGTTCATGTTTCCGACGTCTGAAAGTTCATAACGGTTGTTGGTTTGACTCCAGCGAAGCGATTGTCCATCCAGAGGTACCGTTGCGGAAATATCCCGCCCGTGGATCTTTACCGCATCATGAGACAGATCCGTAATCTCACTCTCGGTATGAGAGTGACTTTCTGGAGGAAATACACCTGGCTTTTCACTCACACCGCTCCAGGGCACACTTTCGGCAGCGTCCACGATGCCGTTGTCATTCGTGTCATACACGGTCTTGCGCATGTCTCCATCCACGCTGCCGCCGCCAACGGTCAGATCGTACTCATTGCCGGCATCATCCAGCATGTACAACCGCCCATCGTTTTTGGCGTAGATATATATCTTGCCTGCTGGCGGGAGCCCAGGCGGGGTAGAATTTTCCCAAAGGGTGATTTTGCTCATTGATCCTCCTAAAAGAACATCACCACCGAACGCGGTTCGTCAATTCGGTAGCTGATATTGAGTGTGGCATTATTCCACCAACCATGTGCCTGTCTTGCATTTTCAGCATTTTTGAGCAGCCAGCCATAGTTCGGGATCACACCAGCAATCATGTTCTGCAAATTCGCAATTCCAGCAGTGTTAAAATTCCAATACTTTACCTCCTGTACAGACCATTCGGAGATCCATTCGGTAGCGCCGGATAGAAGGCTCTCAAAATCCCCACCCATCGTAGCCCAATCCAAACCATTTGCCCTCCTGAAGCGAGTGACATAGGCAGGATCCCAAGATGCAAGCACGCGATGGGCAGAATAGGTCCCGCCAACCGTACCCAGGTTATCCTTTAGGCTGACGGAGATCGACGCGGAGATCACCTTAGCGGTGAGCGGGATGGAAGAAAGATTGAAGTACACCAGACCGCGGTAATACCACTCGGAGTAGTCGTAGTTCTGGTTGACGCCAATCTGGTAGAAGGGCGTGACAACTTCGCTGTCCCTGCGAATGGCAGCCGACATGCTGGCACCAATGGAGACGGAACGTATAGCAATCATAGCTTTACCCCTGAAATCGAGAGCGTGACGTATTTGTGTAAAGAGTTACTGTCTACATTTATATATAACCAGTCTCCGGCATTGATAATGCGCGTCCAGCCAGTCAATGTAGTATTTTCGCTCTTTGTGCCATTTATAATTGCGGGTGGTGTGTTGCCAGTAATCTTATCGGTCGAAACTGCGGGAAGATTGGAATATGCTTTCTTCCAAATGTTTACAACAATGGAGCCGGAAGAGACATTGTAGGAAACAAGGCGAACGGCATCAATGCGGCACTTCTGCGGGATCTCGACAATATGCTTGAGCCCAGTTTGGATGACATCCACGCCATTTCCAATCGGAAAGTTGATTGAGAAAACCTGGCTGCGCCATTCTGGTTCGGTTTCGCTTTCATTGACCGTAAGAACTTTTCCAGCGCTATCCAGAGAGATGATCTTGGATGTTCCAGCGCCACTACCAATAACAAGATCGCCGCTTTCCTGGAAGATGTCCGGGACACCATCACCAAAGCGCTGGTCAAGTTCTTCTTTGGTGTAATACTGATAATCGTGCGAGTGTACAGAAGGCGGAAATGTTCCCGGTTTACCAGTAATATCCGCCCATTCCACGGTCTCGCCTGACCCCGATCCTGCAGAGGGCCCACCAATTACTTCCATCGTCCCGCCAAGATCGACGTTTCCAGCAATCTCAAATTCATCAGACAGGATCAGTTGATGCTTTTCTCGTACAACTACTGTTTCATCGGCAGAGACGTAATTTTTCGATGTATATTTTCCAGGAATGAAAATAGCTCCATCCCATACCAGCACGTCGCCCTCAATTGGAATGCCCGCTTGAATAGGATTGCCCTGGAGCTTGCCTGCATTCTGCGGTTGCGCAAGAATGCCATATAAACCGGTAACGTCAATCTCGTCATTTGCTCCAGCCTGGTGAGTATAACCGTGTAGATCGCCGATGGAAACACCACCGCCGGTATAAGAACCGCTAATCCCAGAAAAACCAGAGATAACAATCGGACGCCCATCTACCCACCCAATGGTCACCTCATTGCCAGGAGCAAGTAGCGACGCATCCCCAATCACCTCAACGTTACGAATAGCGTTCGGAGATGAACCAATTCGAATACTGACCGTCCCTGCGTCCACCGAGTGAATAATTGCCTTCTCAAACTCATTGGACTTGGAACGATCAAAGATCTTCTTGACAATACGCTCAAAGCTGCTCATAGCTCGCTCCTCGGCACCCTGGCGTTTGCCACCATGTCAAAACTGACTTCATCTCCACCAGCAACAAAGGTGAAATTCACCTGGTCGATAATATATTTCTTGATATTCCCAAAGTTGACATAAATAATGTCATTGGGTTCGATCCTTGGGTCGGCTGCCCCGCGCAATGTTGTCGAGAAGATCCTGGAACCATATTCCTCCAAAAGCACTTGAGTGAAATACTCCGCATCAGCAATCGAATTGATCTCCCGCATATTTGCCATGTGGAATAAGTTGCCATAACGGATCAAATGTTCCAGATCGAAACCCTCATTAATATCCGTCCCTTCAACCCTCAAGCGGGTAACAAGATTGGCATCAGTGGATACATCACTATAATCCACCTGTAAAGCATAAGGGTCAGAGGGGCTATTAACTTCGGTGCGCTTCCTGAAAAGGCGCAAATTACCATCTTTGTCATCCTGAAAAAAGAAACGCTTTTCCCCAATTAGAGAGGAAAGCAAATCTGCACCTTTCCTGCCCGCATCAAGAATATAGTTGTCGATCCGCATACTTCCATCTGCAAAGTTGACAACAATTTCCTGTCCAGAAGTTCCCGTGATGGTAAAGTACGATCCCATTGTGGCATAATCCACAGGAGAGATGGTGAAGGTATGGACAAGCAACCGGTTACACCAAATCGAGATTGCATGGTCAAAGTAAGAAATAAGTGTTTCCCCGATCATAGGCCTGGAGAGTGGAAGTATTTCACGCACCTGTCCATTGTACTTGTAGGTAATTGCAGTGCTTGTGATCTCAATATCCGCACCATTAGAAACAGGAGAGGTGCGCCGCGCAGATAGCACGACCGAACCAGTTAGTTCTGGGAGTTCAAGCTCCAAGATGAAGTTTCGCCGGTCGATGACAGGATTAGAAGCCGATGGGACAACAACGGTTGGGTAAACCTTGTCACAGTAGGCATTCAGAATGCCAGCTTTACGAGCGATGATACACGTCATCTTCTCAAGCGAATAATCCAGGTCAGATGAATAGTGATCAATCTGGTTACACAAAGCAAAGGGCCGATCACGGTAGACATGGCAAACCGAATTGCTATGTGCTGTGACCTCCGTTCCACCTACACCGCGCACAAGGTCATAAAGTGTAGGGACGATAGTCAAACGCGAGGTCTCATCTAAAATGTGAGCAAAAGCCCGATCAACGTAAAAGCGGCAACATTTCGAGCCAGACTTGGCTGCATCGTTGATGTTTCCGACAATCCTAAAACATTCTCCCTTTCCTTTGCCACTTGTGACCACCAATGCCATATTTGCATAATAATTGTCTACCGCAGAAAGATCAGGATGAGCGCGTACCCAGATCTGGTAGTTTTGTCCATATACTTCCCTATTTCGGTACAATGCGTGTGGGATAGTCTGCCCGGCGTAGGTCCAGGTATCCGTATCCTCGTTGAAAGTGTAAGCATACAAACTGGAATACCAGTGAGCAGGAATATTATTGATGTACGCCCTGTAGTATGTGTTTGATTGCGGATGAGATGGATTAAGCGCCCTGGAGAGCACAAACCAACTGGTGCCGATGTAATTTCTGCCACTGAATTGCACTGTAACCCACCCACCATCCTCATTGATCTGGTCAGCAGATACCAGTACCTCCTCGACCAGATACCCAAGCGGATGTGAGGCATCCATCGGCGGACCGTAGATCCCAACTGAAAGCCCGTCTTCTGGAAAATTTACCTTGCCAAGATAAAGTTTGAGGGCAGTAAGACGCATGACTTCGGGAACATAGAGATACTGCATCAGACGATTGCGTGTACGGCTGTCAGCAAAATAAACCGGATCTCCAATGGTTGTCGGGAGATACTCGTCAACAATTTCACCAAAGGTATATTCAAGGGGGCCAATAACCTCGTTTTTGGACTTCGCCCCATACATGATCTGCTCACTATCTACAATCACCGTTTCAGACGTCGGAAACTCCGAGTTATCCAGAACTGGGATCACCTTGCTATCTGAATGAAAGCTGTAAGAGTTTGTATGCGGCGTAACGTTACGCACATAAATAGCAGCACGCCCGCGCTCTTCTACTTTCCATGGCATGAAGTCAAAACTCTCGACGGTATGCGAGAGTAATAACTCCCAGGTGTTCTCGTTTTTGTGATAAACCTCAACAAGCCCATCCTCAAATTTCATCATCAGCCAGTGATAAATATCTGGCAGGATGTTGTTCAATTCGACAGAAGTCAGCTTTGTCCAGTTATCATCCCACACCACATAAAGCCCAACCCCAGGATTGCCGTCATGCTCATCCTGTCCATAGATAGCAAACAAGCCATTATGTCCGCAATCGCTATCCTCGATCTCGCCAATCTCTTTTCCGAGCCGCGTGGCGGCATCCGCCTTACTTTCGCGGTAATAATTGACGCCAATTCCATAACGGGCGTGATAATCTCCATCTAATCTCAAAAACGAAGCCCGTACAATCTGGCCCCGACAAGATCGTTCGGTAACGTATAGAAAGCCATCCTCGTTCAGGTTGTCCAGGTAGAGGGCGTTTTCATCCTCTCTCCACATTCCAGAGGCGCGCACTACCTTTGTCATGTCCTTCGGGTTTGTAGTCAATTTAGATTGAGACCAGTAATCGTAAGAGGCATCACTTTCCCACTGGCTCAAGCGTTTCGTAGCACTCGAACGGCATGTTACGGTAAGCCCACTGCCCATACTTTCGGTAGAACGAATAACGGCATCGAT
>Ga0067045_1027998_pt1 | contig 47073 bp, 27 predicted proteins | sample TerdegcTABiofilm_FD_59184 | JGI IMG/M metagenome (GOLD analysis project Ga0067045, IMG submission 59184) | Combined Assembly of (Gp0054472, Gp0054536) Wastewater bioreactor microbial communities from Singapore -Terephthalate degrading...
GGGGACGGCCAAGGCGGTGAGCGTCTCGGGTCTGAGCCTCAGCGGGGCGGACCTCGGCAACTACACGCTGACGCAGCCGACGCTCACGGCGGACATCGCGGCCAAGGAGTTGACCGTCACAGCCAACGACGCCTCTCGGGCCGCCGGGGATCCGAACCCGACGTTCACTGTCAGCTATACCGGGTTCGTGGAGGGCGAGACGCTGGAGACTTCCGGCGTTTCGGGCGAGCCCGCACTGACCACCGATGCCACGGAGGCTAGCCCGGCCGGCAGTTACACGATCTTCGTTGGTCTGGGTACTCTGAGCGCCGGCAACTATGGGTTCCACTTGGTCAGCGGCGTGCTCACGGTGACGTGAGACGGCGTTGCCGTTTGATACGGATCAATAAACCCTCTGTTCCGGCTCGTAGAGACTCGTGTCAACGTCCCCGCTAAAGAGACGGGGCTCGGGACCTTCGAGCCGGGCGATCGTGTGCCGGAGCCAATGGGCGTCGTCGCGATCGGGGTAGTCGATGCGATAATGGGACCCGCGGCTCTCACGCCGGGCCAGCGCCCCTTGGGCCGTGATCTCCCCCAAGGATAGCAGGCTTTCCAGTTCCAGGACATGAAGGACCTCGGACTGAAACGGGCCGGGCGGCGTGCGCAGGCGGATGTTCCGATACTGCTCCCGCAACCGGCGGATCTGCTCCACGGCGTCGGCCAGGTCGGCCTCGTTCCGGAAGATGCCCACCTTCTCGGTGAGCACCGCTTTGAGTTTGTCGGCGATCTGCCAATAGGCGACTCCATCCGGCGACGCGAGGAGTCCTTCGACCTTCCGGGTCAGCGCCCACAATTCCTCTTTGAGGACGGCAGGGCTAATCTCCACCGACGGTTCCGCTCGGCGTGCGTTGATCGCGTCGGCCACGAGCCGCCCGAACACGATGGTCTCCAGCAGCGAGTTCCCGCCGAGCCGGTTCGCCCCGTGGACGCTCACGCACGCGCATTCGCCGGCGGCGTAGAGATTCGGGACTTCGGTCCGGCCGCGGGCGTCGGTTGCGATCCCGCCCATCGAGTAATGCTGGCTGGGCTGGACGGGGATCGGCTCTTCCACCGGGTCCATGCCGCCGAAATCGATGCAGATCTGCCGGATGCCGGGGAGCCGCTGACGGATCTTCTCGCGTCCCAGGTGCCGCAAGTCAAGCTGCACGTAGCCCCCCTCGAAGCCGCGGCCTTGGTCGATCTCGGTCTGGATCGCCCGGGCCACGATGTCGCGCGGGGCCAACTCCATCATCTTGGCCGCGTAGCGGTCCATGAACCGCTGGCCGAGACGGTTGAGCAGGTAGCCGCCCTCGCCGCGGGCCCCTTCGGTGATGAGGATGTTCGTCCCGAACTGCGTCGTGGGATGGAACTGCACGAACTCCAGGTCCTTCACCGCGACCCCGGCCAGCAGGGCCACGCCGATGCCGCTGCCGGTATTGATCAGGGCGTTGGTGGAGTTGCGGTAGATCCGCCCATACCCGCCGGTGGCCAGCACGCAGAATCGCGAGGCCATCGCCTCGAAGCAGCCCCGTTTCAGGTCGTAGACCACCAGCCCATGGCACTGGCCGTCGCGCACCGCGAGGCGGACCAGGGCGCACTCGTCGTAGACGGTGATCCGCCGCTTGACGAGCTGTTCGTAGAGCGTCTGGAGGAGAATATGGCCCGTGCGGTCCGCGGCATAGCACGTGCGGGGAAACCCCGCGCCGCCGAAGGGCCGCTGGGCGATCGAGCCGTCGGGGAACCGGCTGAAGGGGGCGCCAAAGCGGTCCATTTCCGCGACGGTCTCCGGCGCCAACTCGCACATCCTAAGCACCGCGGCCTGGTCGGCGAGAAAATCGCTTCCCTTGACGGTGTCGAAGGCGTGCTTGCCGGGCGAGTCGTCGCGCGCTTCCGGGGCGTTGCCCAGGGCGGCGTTGATCCCGCCCTGGGCCGCGACGGAATGGGACCGGACGGGATGGACCTTCGAGACCACGGCCACGTCCCACGTGCTTGCTAGCCCGATCGCCGCACGCAGGCCCGCCAGTCCTCCGCCCACCACCAAGACGTCGTGCCGGATCATCACTGGACCATGCTGGTGAAGAAGAAAAGAAAAACAGCGAACAGCGCGGCTCCCAGCCCGTTGCAGATCCAGAACAGGAGCCGCTCCCGCTTCATCCCCAGGTCCAGGAGGATCGTGCGCACCCCATACAGCCCGTGGAAGATGAACAGGAACACCAGCAGGCAGTTGACCGCGGCGTGCTTGTGCAGGTCGGCCGCCGTTTTGACCAGGTCGGAGTTGGAGAGACTGGCCTGAAAGAACCCGGTCGTCAACTGGAAGGCCATCAGGAAGATCAGCAGGACGCCGCTGATCCGGTGAAACATCCAGACAAACACGCGGTCTCTCTCCTTGAATTGTCCAAGTGACTTTGCGGTCGCGTCCTTTTCACTCGCCCTTCATCTTCTTCGCCAACCTGGCGATTCTCTCGCCGAGGCGGCGGGCACCGTCCAATTCGGCCTCGCCGACCCCGGGATCCAGCGGCCCGGTCGTGGCCGACGAACCGGGCTCGCCCCAGAGGTCCTTGCCATCGGCGTCGGAATAGAGCGGGCCGGCCACGACCATGCGATTGCTCAACATGAAGAGCAGCAGCGACGCGACCACGTGCTCCTTCCCGCCGGTCTGCCCGCCGCCGGTGGCGAAGGCCCCGCCTACCTTGTCGGTGAAATCGACCTTCCACTTCCAGTTCCAGTCGTCCATGGCGGTCTTCATCACGCCCGGGAGGTTGGCGAAGAAGGTCGGACAGCCGAGCAGAATCCCGTCGGCGGCAGCGAGGTCCTCCTTGGTCGTCTCCAGGACTTTCTTGACGACGACCTCGACGCCTGCCACCCGGCGTGCCCCTTCCGCCACTCCCTCCGCCATCTTCTCCGTGGTTCCGTGGCGGGAGTAGTAGACGACGAGGACCCGAGCGACCGGCCGCTTCTCGGATGGGACAGGCGGCGGTGCGGATTGCGCCGCTGGCACTCGCCCGTTCACCAGAAGCAGAAGAAAGGCGACACAACTCCACGGGCCTCGGAGGCATCTTCGATTCATCATGGCGTTCTGTCCTTCCGCCATCTACGCGATTCCCTTCAGCAGTCCGAGGCCCGCCGCCGTCAGTTCCCGGCCCGCGGTCGGAGTGAAAGGGGGATGATCGAGGATCTTGGGAACGGTCACGGCCGAGTACTCCCTGGCCTTGTAGGCGTTCGGGTCCGGCAGGTAGCCGATGATTCCGTCGGTGTAGCCGACCACGAGCGTGTCGGGGAACGGGCTGTCGCGGCGGATCGTCAGGCCGTAGCAACTGTAGAGCTCGGCGGGATGGAAGAACATGCCGATCGGCCCCAGGCCCACGGCACTGATGCTGACCGGCAAATGCGTCTCGCTCAGCTTCCGCTTCTGGTTGCCGCGGTACCAGTCGGCGGCGAACCCCGCGTCGACCCATTCTCCGCCGGCGCATTTGGCGGGTTCCTTCTCGTAGCGGGCAAGCCACTCCTTCAGCAGGGCGATGTCCAGCGGGACGAGGAACTCGCGTCGCGCGGTCTTGAGCGTGTTGACCTTCACCGGTTTGGCCGCCTGAATCGCGCCCCGCAAGGCGGGATAGATGGCGGCGACCGTCTGGTTGATCTCGCCGCGCCAGTCGCGGCCGTCGCCCGGGTTGACGTCGCCGATGTGCCCCTGGAGGAACGAAGCATCGAGCTTGTCGCTCTCGCGGATCAGCTCGGCGACCTTGCCCGGCCAGTCGGGCCCGGCGATTTCGTCGGCGAAGCAAACGGCGTGGGCGGAGAAGTGGTACCAGAGCAGCGTCCGCTTCCCGCCGGCCCGGTGGAAGAGCAGGGCGTGGAGCATGGTGTCGAGCCATCGCTCGCTGTCGGACGAGTCCTTGGCAAACGCCTCGTCGGTCTTGAACGTCTTCGTGGTGCGGTTGTGGTTCCCGCCCTTGGCCCGGCACTTGCCCAGCGCGACTTCGGCCGGGGCAACGTCCGACTTGGCCATGCGCACCGCCTCGACGGTCTTCTTCTCCACGTCCGCCATGAACTCGGCCGGCAGGGTGCCCCACTGGCGCATGTAGCAGAACCCCGGCATGGAATGCGTGTGGGTGGCACAGACGCGGACGTTCTCGACGGGGATGCCCGTCTGGCGAGCGACCTCGGCGCGGATGCGGGCCGCCATTTCCTGCCCGACGACGGCCACGTCCAGAGAACAAAGCGCCACCTCGACGCCGCCCAACCGGAGCACCAGGGCTCGGGCCGTGCACGGCTGGCGGATGCCCGTGATCCGGCGTTCCTTTCCCGGCGGCCGATGGAACCCGCCCATCTCGATGCCCAAGGGGGGCGTGATATCGACCACACCCTCCCCGGCAGACAACTGGCCCTCGGCCGCTGCCGCGACCGTCCAGGGCGACATTGTCGCCAGGGCCCCCACGCCCGCCGCTGCCGAAGCCAGAAAATCACGCCGTCGCACGGTTGCGATGAAACGTCGCTGCATCACGAATCTCCTCGATAGGGCTTCCCGGCCCCGGGAGGGCGAGGCTCCCGCCGAGCCTGCAATGACCGAAAGTCTTACGCCGACTGCGCCGACTCGCCAAGAGCCTCGCCCTCCCAGGATCACGCAAGGTTCTCTCGATAGTCCGTCGGCCGCAAAACGCATATCAAGTATTCACGGAATCCCCGGGAGAATCAAGCGGGAGGGGGGCTCGGAATCGTGATCCATCGTCTGGCAGGCCTTGCGGATTCCCGCACTCGAGCCCAACGCGAGGCACCGCGGGTGGAGGGCCTTCGACGATTCACCCCGGGGAGCAAGACGGCCGGATGAACCAAGAATCCCCGGTTACTCACTGCATCCTGAAATCAATCGCGCGTGGCGGGGGATATTCTTCTTCGATCTGCCGCTTCTCCACCGCAGTCAACTCGCGGCCATGGCGTGCCTCGGCCTCTCGAAGGTACGAGGCGAACCACAGATCGCTCAAGCGGACCTCGCCCTCCCGGATCGTGCAGAACTCCCGCTGCAACAGCCGGCGGACGGTCGGATGGTCGCCCTGCTCCAGGGCAATCTCCGCCTGCATCAGCACGATCCGCTCGTGCCCGGCGACCGCCGTGGGCAACGATTCGAGGAATGCCGAGAACTCGCCGCAGCGACGGCGACGGGAGAGGAAGTCGCAGATCTCGACCGCCAGATTCCGATCGTCGCCCGAAAGCGACCACGCCCGCTGATAGGCCGACCAGGCGGCGTCGAGATTCCCTTCGCGATCGTCGAGCAAGGCGAGGCAACGAAAGGCCAAGGCATTCTCTTTCAAGTCCGCCGACGCCTCGAAATGGCTGCGTGCCTCGCGGAAGTCGCCCGCCTCCAGGCGTGCGACTCCCAGATGCAGATGGTGCAGCCACGTGGCCCCGTGCTTCTGGGCCGAGTTGCGCAAGGCGGTCGTCCAGCCCGGCGAGACGTTGAAGCTCTGCGGCGGCGCGTCGAGCGTCTCCGCCGAGAAGGTGCCGTCGGTGAGCAATTCCGCCCACGGCCGCTCCTCGTCGCTCGAGCCGGGCTCGAACGTCAGTCCGGGACTGATTCTCCGGCCGGTCCGCGTCTCGTGGAGCCAGCCCCAGCCGGAGCCCTGGTGCAACACCGTTTCCACCGGCTCCTCGGCCTGCGCGACCAGGAAGGCGTCGGCCTTCTGGAGCACCCCGTCGGGCACGCGCTGATCGACGGCCCTGCCCGCCGCCTCGCACGCGGCGAAGTAGTCGGGATCGTGGGCCGCTTGCGGGTCCATGGCAAATGGGCAGAGGCACTCGGTCCACTCGATGCTCGCGCCGGCCTGGAGGGGACGGGTCTGAAGCTGGCTGGGCGTCACGCCGCCCTGAAGCTCGATGTAGTCGCCCCGGCCCTCCTCCGCAAGGTAATCCATCCAACGCTTCCCGCCTCGTCCGCCTCCCCAGGTGAAGCACTTCCGGCCAGAAAGGGCCGGCGTGGAGACGTGGCCCAGGCCGGAGCCCGAGCCGTCCACCGCCACCGACCAGGGCTTCCGGACCCCGGGCTTGCGGAAGAAGACCGACTTGAAGTAGGGATAGCGGAAGGGATAGCTCCCGTCGAAGCCGTCGAAGACCGGGAACGCCAGCCGGGAATTGCCGTCGAAGTCGTGCGAGATCGCGTAGTCCATGGGCGACAGGACCCGCGTGTCGGGCATCAGCGGCACGGCGATGTTCGTCCACCAGTAGAAGCGGACGTCGTGGTCGTTCGGGTTGATCGCTTTGATGTGGACCCAGAGCCGGTCGTCGCCGGGCGGGAGAAAGAGATCGACCTGCCACGCCGTTTCCAGCGAGCGATCGAACTCGTAGATCCGCACCAGCGGCCCCAGCGGCGTGCCGACGAGGCCGGCGAAGACCGGGCTGCACGTCAGGAGGCTGTGGCCGTACAAGGGGCCGTTCCATTCGACACCCCCGGCGAACCAGGCATTGCGGATGGCCAGGTTGGCGAACTGTAAGACCGGATTGTCGAAGAGCAGTTCGCGTCCACTCCGCTTGTCGTGCAGCGAGATCATACGCCCGCCGAGCGTCGGGTAGAAGATCGCACGCAGGGCCACGTTCTCCAGTTCCACGGTCGGCAACCGGCCGGGCCGGCGCGTGCGCGTGTAATTGTCCTGCATGAGATACGGCAGGGGTGGCACCGCGGCGTTGGCGAACATCCCCGCACGATCCTCGTCCCCAAGGTCCCCGGAGACGCTGACCGGCATGTCCCGGACCTGGAACCGAAATCGCGGCCAGAGATTCGGCGGCCCGAGCGGCGCCATCGGCAGCGTCCGGAATCCGATCGTGATGCGGGTCTGGTCGTCGGTCATTTCAGGCCACTCGGCATCCTGGTTTGGAAACGTGGCACAGTCCCCGCATTGCCGGGGACCGTCCCCTTGAAGGCTCGTAGCGATGCGTAGCGCCGAAGCACAGCCGGGGGCGGCTGTGCCACAGAGGCGGCGGGTGGCATGCCGTCACTCGGCGTAGCCGAGGGTCGGCATGGAAACCGTGATGGCGGCATCCATGCTCACCCGACGCTTCGCGTCGTGAGAGCATGCCACCCAAGCTGCTCGTCATCTCTGCTCAACCCGAATTCCCAGGTCGGCCGCCAACTGGACGCGATATTCCTTCTTGTCGACGTCCTTCCATTCGCGGATCCGCGTCAGCTTGCTTCGGGCCATGGTTTCCATGAAGGGCGCGAAGCGATTCCGGGCCAGGGCGAGGAGGGCCTGCGACTCCGGCCGGTCCTTCTGCGCACCCTTCGCCGCGGCCCGGGCCTGCTCCATAATCGCGTAATCGACGCTCATACGCGACCGCCGCACGCGATCCAACGCCGCGGCGTCGCCTGCGGCCCGGGCCTCCGCCTCCTGCCAGATCGCGTCGGCCTTGGCGAGCAAGTCGGGCGTGAGGTGCGGATTGGTCGGCGGGACGAAGATGCCCGCGTGGATCGGCTGCTTCTCGACGGCGTCGTGGATCAGATCGAGGTAGCGGCCGACGCTCGCAGCGGCCGGGCCGTAGTAGGCGTCGAGAAACTCGCCGGTCGCCCGGCGCTCGTCGTACCCTGGATCCCAGAGGAACTTGGCAATCAAGTAGGCCTTGAGCGCCGCCAGGTCGCTATCCGGCGTGTCGTAGGTCCCCTGCTCGAACACGCCCTTCACGCGGTTGGCGACGAACAGCCGGATGTTGTCGTCCAGGAGCCGCTTGTTGGGCATCGGCAGCAGGTAGTGGGCGTAGTTGGTCGTGTAGTCCCAGATCCAGAGACGGTCGCACTTCTTGGACCAGGCCTGGAGATCGGCCACGAACGCCTGGTTGCGCGGCGTGCAGCCGCTGGCCAATGGATGGGCGAAGCAGCACTCGATGTCGCAGAGCCGGATGACCACGTTGGGCCGCAGCCGCATCGCCTTCGGCGGACGACGCGACCACTGGTAGGCGAGGGTCTCCACGATCTTGTCGGGGAATTCCCTCTCCACCGCCTGGGCCACGCGGTTCACCAGGTGCAACAGCGGCGCCATCTGGGTCTCTTCGGCCCGGGCCAACGCCTCGCATCGCTCGCACTGGCAATATTCCCGGTTGTCGTTCTGGCTCAGGGAGAAGACCGTGGCCTCGGGCTGGGCCTGCATCCCGGCGCGGATCGCCTCGGTGCAGAGGCGAATCACCCCTTCGTTCGTGCAGCAGACTTGGGAGGGCCGGCGACGGCCTTTCCAAAGGGCGAAGTAGTCGGGATGCGATGCGAAAAGCTCCTTGGCAGGCACGAGCTTCTCCATCGTGTGGACGAAGAAGCCAAACCCGAACCGGATGCTGCCCCCGTGCCGGGCGTCCAACTCGGGCACGGGCGGGCGGATCCCCTGCCGCTCCAGAAGCCGGCCGCGGCCGCCGGCCCCGTTGAGCCGGTTGCGGGCCATCCAGTTGCCGTCGTAGCTTTCCCAGGTGTATGTCTCCCGATACTCGAACACCGGCACGCGGCGCTCGTCCAGCGGCGGCAGCGCGAGCTGCTTCGACCGCGGAATCCGCTCCAACTCCGGGGTGAACCAACGGCAGCCGAAGTGATCTTCCAGCAATCCGTAGACCCCGTAGAGCGTACCGCGCGGCTCGCCGCCGGCGATCACCAGTCGCGTGCCCACGGTGCGGAGGAGATAGCCCTCGCGTCCCAAGGCCGCCGTGCCGAGGTCGATCCCCAGCGTCTTGAGCCGGCTGCTCGGCCCAACGAGGATCTCGTTCGGCACCGCAGGCTCCGTCTCGGCCACGATCGGGAGCCGGGCACCGCTCATTCTCTCCAGGAACCCCCGGAGTTCCTCCGCGGCGTAGCGCGTCGAAGGCGACGGCCTCTCGGCGATCACGATCCGATAGGCCGACCGGCCCCCATCGGCGAGGACGATTTTCCCCTTCTCGTCAGCCGCGGCGAAGGTGCATGTTGCGTTGGCAAGCACCAGAAGAGCCAAGGGCATCCATAGCCCGTCAGGTTGATCCCATCGCATGAGTGCTCACTCCGCTCGGTAATGGTCTTGCATGATTGGTTGGGAGAATTCGCTGTAGGGAACGCCCTCCGTGGCGTTCCGTGAATCGCCGTGGACACCGCAACCACGCTCCCGGAACGCCACGGAGGGCGTTCCCTACAGTCTTCTCTCCTCCTCCGTCCCGTAGGGACGATTGAAACGTCACTTCACTGCATGATCGTGCCTGTTCTCACGGCAGAACTCCAGCACGCAGAGCCCACGCGGAGGCAGTTCCAGGGGGAATACGCGCTGGCTGGCATCGAAAACGCCCAACCGATGCCGGCCCGACTCGTCGATCCGCCACACGACGGACCGCGGCGCCAGGCCGTAGGCCCGTGCGTCGATCGGCAGACGCAGGCTGAGCTTTTCGTCGTGGATGCTGGCCAGGGCGATGCCCACGTCGCCGTCGGGCGCTCGCCACGCCCCGGCCAGGGCCACGGGGTAGGTTCGCTTCGACTCCCTCAACGGCGTATAGGTCCCGATCAGGGCCACGTCGATCTCCTGACGCGGCACTTCAAGCGCCGGCGGCCGCAGCCACGTGCCGTGAAGCAGGTACTTGAGCGACCGCATGCGCGTGCGGACCACGCGCGTCACGAAGTCGATCTCTTCGGGCCGCTCCTCCAGGTGTGAGGGGAGGAAGTTGGCGAGCATCGGCTGCATGCCCCACGCAAACGTCTGCGCGTGTTCCAGGCAGAACTGCTTGGCGAATTTCCGGTCCAAGAGCGTCAGCCGGCCGGGCGGGGCAAGCTCCTGGGGCCATTTTTCGTCGTAAGGCGGATGGGCCAGCCCGGCCATGCAGCCGAACACGACCGTGCTGGGATGGTACACGGCCGTGAAGAAAGGAATGGGCTCCCAGGCCGGGCCCATGCCGATCCGGTCGTGACTCACGCTCAGCGCGAGCAGCAGGTCGATGCTCCCGATCCACGGCTCGCCGCAGAACTCGCCTCCCAACGCGACCGGGCCGCGGGGCGAGCTGCGGTCGCGGATGTCGCCGGCGAGCATCTCCAGGCCGTCGGTCCAGTAGCGACCGGGCCCGAGGATGTGACCGTGACGCGGATCATAACAGTTCGCCCAGACGCCGACCTGGTCCATGTAGATCCCGTCGGCCTTCAGGCCGCAGAGGACCTCTTGGGCAATGCCGGCGTACTTCGCCCGCCAGAATTGGGCAGAAATGCACATCGGCACGCAGGGCGCTTTCATGAAGACGTTGTAGACCTCCGGGGTGACCTTGCCGTCGGGTCCCTTGACCGCGTAGGCCTCGGCCCCTTCGTCGGTCCAGCTCTGCGTCCTCATCCCCCAAAGCCGCTGGTTCATGTAGAGGATCGCGTGGACGTCCTGACGCCGCGCCGCCTCCAGGGCCGCCTTGAACGGCTCCGCTCCTTCCCGGGGCGGGAGGAACTCGGGGAAGCCGGCGTCGTAGGGGCAGTTGTGCCACCAGTGCCAAAGGACGCTCACCGGCGCTTGCAGGTGCTTGCGCATCACGGCGGCCGGGCCCAGCACCTGCTGCGACCGGCCGCGGTTCCAGAGCCAGAGCCCGATCTCGGGCACCCAGCCGACCGTCAGCCCGCGGCGCAGCCGGCCGCGCTCGGCAACCGCCTTGGCCGTGGGCGACTCGCGGTAGATCTGGGCCGCCGTGGACCAATCGCCACGAAATGCGCCCAGCACGACCGCAAACGGGAGCCGGAACTCGGCCAGCTCCTCGGCCTCCTGCTCCGGCTCGTGGACGATCTCGAAGTGGACCGCGCCCTTCGCATCGCCCCACATCACGAAATCCTTGCGGAAACCCTGCGTATCGTCGCAGGCGGCGTAGAGCCCCGGGCCGTCGTTCTGGTAGAAAGCGAGGCACTGCATCGCGATCTCCGTGCCGTACGGATAGCGCCAGGCGAGGCGGGCTCCCTTGCCGTTCCGGCCCTGCAATAGTTTTCGCGGGTCGCGGGCGAGGATGCCCAGTTGCTTGGGCACGGCAAGACACTCGTCGGGCCGCTGGCGCAGGCTGGGGACGCAGGGAAATCGCACCTGCTTCACGCGAACGCCCTTGGGCTTCGTGAGGGACAACTCCCAGCGGCTTAAGGCGGTGCCCTGTTCGCCGAGCCGGACCACGACTTCAACACGCAACGGCCCCTTCGTGCCCGCGGGGACCTTCTCCCACACCAACCGCAGTCCCGGCCGATCGCCGCTCAGTCGCTCGATTTTTGGGGCCCCGGCGCGTTCGGCGCTCAACTCGTGGGCCGTCTCGCCGTCGCGGACCAGGATTTGCCAGAGCGCCAGGGGCGCGGGTTGCTCGACGAGTTGATGGTAGCCGTCGGGCAGTCCGGTCAACTCGCAAAGCGACCCGGTCGCCGGATCCACTCCGATCTTCAGTTTGCCGTCGGAGACCTGGACGGCCTCGACCTTGGCAACGTGGTTCTCGCCCGCTCCGGCTGCCGGAGCGGAGATCGCCCATGCCGCAACCCACAGAATCCAAGCCGATCGTCTCATGGTTGCCTCGGTGTACGTTGAAAGACGGTGAAACTCCGCGCCGTATGTGGTAGGACCGTGGAACGCGCCTTGTCCTGGTGCTCCGTCAGTCGTACTTTGATGTGTGGCACAGCCGCCCTCGGCTGTGCGGAGTGCCGTGCACAGCCGAGGGCGGCCGTGCCACATGGGATCATCGCTTCATCCATCAGTGCATGCTAGACGGAGCACTACCGTTTGCCCAGGGCGGCCCCTAGCCGGTGCAGTTGCTCCACCGAGGCCGGGGCCATGGTCCCGTCCTGGTAGATGCCCACGTTGAACGTCATGGGGGCCTGGTGGGAATTGCAGGTCCGAACGTAGGAGACAACCTCCTCGTCGGAGTAGAGGGGCTTCGGGATTTCGCGGTCCACCTTGTGGTGGACCCAGGCCCGGTCCTCCAGGCACGTCCAGCCGAACCACTGCAGGCCGTTGGGCAGGAAGCGACTCGTAGCCGGGGTCTTGAGGTTGACGAGTTCCCCGGCCCAGTAGTCCTGGTGGGCCGTGTAGAGGAAGGTCTGAGCGACACCGGCGTTGTAGGTGACCAGCCGGTTTGGAAAGCCCCGCTTTGCGGCGACCGTGAATTGCTCCCAAGGGAACTGAAACCCGGTCATGTCCGTGGTGACGCTGTTGTGCGGGCCGCGGGCGTCGAGCGAATAAGGACTATCGAACCACCACGCCTTGATCTTCTCCTCGTACCGCTGGCTCATCCATCCGATGATCTCCAAGAGGTTCTCGGCAAAACGCTCTTTCTTACGGTCGTGGTAGCCGACGGCCTGCTCCCACGGCGGATCGTTCTTGCTGTTGCAGGAGTGATTGTAGTAGACCAGCAGCGGCATTCCGTGGGCCGCCAGGGCCTCGGCAAGTTCCCCGATCAGGTCCCGCTTGCAGGTCCGGCCCGGCAGGATCTTGTCGATCACGGGGTGGGGGGCGGGGAGCATTTGCAGGGCGTGGGTGGACGTGAAAAGCAAGTACTCGGCCCCGGCATAGACCAGCCGCTCCACGAACTCGTCCACGCGGAAGGCGTCGACGGCCTTCTGGAACGGCAGCGAAGGGCCGAGCCGGGGAACGCTCTGGGCCGTCCAGTGGACGCCGACGCCGTAGCGGCATCTGGCCAGCCAGTCGGTGTTCGCCCGCCGGTACGGCCCGGCGCCCGGTTGGTCCGCAAGAAGGCCTGGAAGACCTGCCGAGGCCGCGCCCAGGCCGGCCATGGTACGGAGGAACCGCCGTCTGTTCATGTTCACGATCCTCAAGGTGCCATCGAGACAGCGGCCGCCATTCTAACGGAAGCGGTAGGGGAGGTCCAGAATGGCACGGCAGGGGGCTCGAAGAAGCGTCCTGGACACGCCCCTTGCAGCGCGGCATACTGGCTGACAAGACGATGTGCGTCGTGCTGGAACTGACCACCAGTAAAGGACCTCCGACATGCGACGCTCTCTGCAAATTGCGATGGAGTGCTTGCCCGTCGTGGCCATCGTTCTGCTTGCGGTGTTCAGCGCATCGCCGGCCCCGGGCAACGGACTTCCGAACATCCTCTGGATCACCTGCGAGGACACCGGCCCGCAGCTCGGCTGCTACGGCGACCGGTACGCCGACACGCCCAACCTGGATCGGCTCGCGTCGCGCGGGATGCGCTACCTTCACGCCTGGTCGAACGCCCCGGTCTGCGCCCCGGCCCGCACCACCATCATCAGCGGCGTCTATCCCCCGTGTACCGGCTCGGAGAACATGCGGAGCCTGGTGGCGATGCCGGCGTTCATGAAGATGTACCCGCAACTCCTGCGGGAGCGCGGCTACTACTGCACCAACAACAGCAAGGAGGACTACAACCTCGAAAAGCCGGGAAAGGTCTGGGACGAGTCGTCCGGCAAAGCGCACTGGAAGAACCGAGGGCCGGGGCAGCCGTTCTTTGCGGTCTTCAACCTCGTGGTGAGCCACGAGAGCCAGATCCGTGTGCGGCCGCACACGCTCAAGCACGATCCGGCCGGGGCGCCCCTGCCGGCCTATCACCCCGACACGCCGGAGGTCCGCCACGATTGGGCCCAATACTACGACAAGGTCACGGAAATGGACGCCCAGGCGGGGAAGTGTCTCCGGGAGCTCGAAGACGCCGGCCTGGCCGAGAGCACGATCGTCTTCTTCTACGGCGACCACGGCTCCGGAATGCCGCGGAGCAAGCGGTGGCCCTACGACTCCGGGCTGCGCGTGCCGCTGATCGTTCATTTCCCCGAGAAGCTCAAGCACTTGGCGCCCAGGGAGTACATGGCCGGCGGCACCTCCGGCCGCCTGGTCGGCTTCGTGGATCTGGCCCCGACCCTGTTGAGCCTCGCCGGGGTCCGGCCTCCCGAGTGGATGCAGGGCCACGCCTTCCTCGGCGAGTTCGAGGCGCCGCCGCAGCCCTATCTCTACGGTTTTCGCGGGCGCATGGACGAGCGATACGATCTGGTGCGGTCCGTGTCCGACGGCCGGTACGTCTACGTCCGCAACTACATGCCCCATTTGATCTACGGCCAGTATCTCAACTACATGTTCCAGACCCCAACCACCCAGGTCTGGAAACGTCTCTACGACGAGGGCAAGCTCTCGCCGCCCAAGACCTGTTTCTGGGAACCCAAGCCGGCCGAGGAACTCTACGACCTCCAGGCGGACCGGGACGAGGTCCACAACTTGGCCGGTTCGCCGAAGTATCAGGCCATCGTCGAGCGGTTCCGCCAGGCTCATCGGGGGCATGTCCTGAAGATCCGCGACGTAGGCTTCCTGCCCGAGGCGGAACAGCACCGCCGGGCAGCGGGCACGACGATGTACGAAATGGGCCACGACCCGAAGCAGTATCCGCTGGAGAAGATCCTGGCCATGGCGGACCTGGCGTCGCTCCGCACGCCGGGCGTGAATGCCAAGTTGCAGCAGGGCCTCAAGGACGGCGACAGCGGCGTGCGCTACTGGGCCGCGATGGGGCTCCTGATCCGGGGCCGCGACGCCGTGGAGGCGACCCGCGGCGACCTGCGGGCCGCCCTGAACGATCCGTCGCCGAGCGTGCGCATCGTGGCGGCAAGGGCGTTGGGCCAGTACGGCAGCGACGCGGATCTGGCCCTGGCATTGCCGGTCCTGAAGACGCTCGCGCCGCCGGATGAGAACGGCCTGTACGTGTCGATCGAAGCCCTCAACGCCGTCGATGCGTTGGGGACCAAGGCGGCGGGCCTGGCCGAGTTCTTGAGGGCGATGCCTGCCGAAGACCCTAATGCGCCGGCACGGGCCAAGGAGTACGTCCCCCGGTTGTTGGAGAAGATCCTCGGGGAACCGAGCAAGGCGAAGGCGTCGCCGGGCGGACGTCCGAAAGGGAAACGGAAATGAGCGTCACGCCTCGTGTGATTGCGGTCCTTGGTTTGGCGGTCCTGAGCCTGGGGCCTGCCTGCTGCGCCGCCGGATCGTGGGCCGACGATCTTCGCTCCCCCGTCGCCGCGGTCCGCGTCCGCGCCGCCGTGTCTCTCGGCCGGCTTGCGGACCGCTCGGCGGTGCCGGCGCTCGTCAACGCCCTGGGGGATCCCGAGAAGGACGTCCGGCGCGAGGCGGCCAAGGCGCTGGGCGCGATCAAGGACGCCCGGGCGGTCACGCGGCTCCTGGAGGCCCTGCGCGACCGCGACCCGAACGTCAGGCTCTATGCAGCCTATGCCTTGGGAGAGATCAAGGACGCGAAGGCCGTCGGGGCCCTGCTCGATGCGATCCGCGATCCGGAGTGGTGCGTGCGGGACCAGGCTGCCTGGGCACTCCGGGAGAGCCGCGACCCGAAGATCGTCGAGCCGTTGGCGGCGGCGTTGAAGGAGCGCGACGCCGACGTCGCTCACATCGAGTGGCTCCTGCGGCACGTGGGCGGCCCCGAGGTTGCGGGCCGTATCGCCGGGCTCCTGGCCGAGCCCGACGCCGAGACGCGGCTCCGCGCCGTGAAGGTTCTGGTGGGGCTTCAAGATCGGGCGGCCGTCGAGCCGCTCCTCGTCGCTTTGAAGGACGCCAGCGAGGCGGTGCGTCGCACCGCGTGCGACGGGCTCTTCAAGTTCCCCGACGAGCGTGCCGAGAAGCCGCTACTGGACCTGATGGCCCGGGAACGAAGCCCTGCGGTGCGGGCCGCGGCGGAAAAGGCCCTTGGCCGGATCACCCGCCGCGACGAACTGGCCGCCCACTGGAGCTTCGACGACCGCAACCCGAAGATCGCCAGGGATGTGACCGGCCGGGGAAACGACGGGCAGATTCGAGGGGCCTCGCCCGTCGAGGGGAAGGTCGGATTCGCCCTGCAATTCGGCAAAGGCAAGTGCGTTGCCCTCGGGAGACCGGCGGGACTGCCGATTGCCGAGCGGCCGTTTACGGTGATGGCGTGGGCCCGGTCGGACGCGAGCGACGGCGTCGTCGTCGCCCGCGGCGGTGCGTTTTGCGGGTTCTCCCTGTACGTCAAGGACGGTGTCGCCAGGTTCGGCATCCACCGCGAGAAAGAGGGCCCGTCGTATCTTGCCGTGGGGAAGGAGAAGGTCGTCGGGACCTGGGTCCATCTGGCCGGAGTGGTCCGCAGCGACCGGATCGAGTTGTACGTCAACGGGAAGCTGTCGGCCACGGCGAAGACCGACGGCTATTTGCCCGGGAACTGCGGACAAGGGATGGAAATCGGCTGCGATGACGGGACCTCGGCGGCCGAGATTACCGACGCCTTTCAAGGCATCCTCGACGAAGTGAAGATGGTCGAAGCGGCCCTCTCGGAGAAAGAGATCGCCAGGGAGTGCCGGTGAATGACCCCGCTGAACGCCCGCTTGCTCTGTGCCCTCTTCTTCCTTCTGGCCGCGTGTCCGCAATCGGCAGGCGTCTCGGCCCGAGCCGAGGGCACGTCCGAAGCCCCTGCCGCGGCGATGGCGGCCCACGTCGTGCAATGGAGCGGTGCGCCCGGTGGCATCTGTGCGGTGATCGGTGCCGTGGACGCCGATCTGGCCATGGCCATGGCCAAGCAGGGGGAATTCGTCGCGCAGGCCTTGTGCCCGGACCGGGCGTGCTGCGAGAGCGTCAGGAAGGCCGTGCGCGCAAAGGGGATGTACGGCCCGGTTTCGGCCGACACGCTTCCCCCGGGACGCCTCCCCTACAGCGATAACCTCGTCAACCTCGTGATCGTCGACTCCTATCCGGTCTCGGCCAAGGCCGGGCCTTCGCCACGCGAGGTGTTCCGGGTCCTCGCGCCGCTGGGCATCGCATACCTTGGGACGTCCACCCCGGCCGCGTCGCGGGCCTGGGCGGAGGAGCTTGCCGCCTCCCTGCGTTCGCAAGGGGCCGAGGAGGTTTCGGTCGTCGAGACGGAGGGGACCTGGGTGCGGATGAGGAAGCCATGGCCGAAAGACATCGACCAATGGACCCACTACCTCCACGGCCCCGACGGGAACCCGGTGGCCCGCGACCGCGTTGTCGGACCGCCGAAGCATTACCAGTGGATCTCCGGGCCCACGTGGCTGCGGTGCCATGAGACCGACTCCAGCGTCAGCACGCTGGTCACGGCCCGCGGCCGGCTCTTCTACATCGCCGACGAGGCCCCGATCAGCCTTGCCGGCGACCATCCGCTTCCCGACAAGTGGTTCCTGGTCGCGCGCGACGCCTTCAACGGCGTCCCGCTCTGGAAGGTCCCGATCCGGCGATGGGGTTGGCGGGAATGGAAGCCGAGTTGGTTCAACACCCGCCCCGGCGACATCCCGCTCAACATTCAGAAGCGGTTGGTTGCCGCGGACGAGAAGGTCTACGTCACCCTCGGATACCGTGCGCCCGTGTCGGAACTCGACGCCCGCACCGGCGAGATCCTCAAGACCTACGGCGGCACGGAGCAAACGGGCGAGATCCTCGATCTCGACGGGACGCTGATCCTCTCCGTGCTCGACGGGAAGGCGGTCCGCGTGGTGGCCGTGGAGGCCGCCTCGGGCAAGCGGCTCTGGGCGTCGGAGAAGACCTACCGCGGCAGCACGGTCGATTACATCCGGTGGAGCGAGCGATACGGCGGCGGAAAGCCGGCGGAACTCGACCCCTCGCTGAACCTCGCCGCCGACCGCAGCCTCGTGGCGCTGATCGACGGCCCGGAGATCGTCGGGCTCGACTTCCGGACCGGCAGGGAGAAATGGCACGCGGCGTTCCCGGACGACGCGTCCTCGCCGACGCCGGGCGGCATCCGGAGCCAGGGCAACCTCTGGATCGGCACGATGATCGTCCGCGACGGCGTGGTGCTCCACGCCAGCCCCAGCCGCCTCGGGGCCTTCGACGCCGGCACCGGCAAGCTCCTCTGGAGCCAGCCCAAGAAGTACATCGGCCATCTCTGGTACGAATGGAAGGACGTGTTCGTGATCGACGGCCTCGTCTGGACCTGGAGCGCGGACCTCGAACAGGGCCTGATCGGCGCCGGCGCGAAGAAGGACCGCGAGCTCTGGCCCCGCTCCGTCAACGGATATGACCTGCGCACCGGCGCGTTGAAGAAGTCCGTGCCGCTTGGCTCCACCTTCAAGGCCAATCACCATCATCGCTGCTACCGGAACAAGGCGACCGAGCGGTTCATTCTCGCGAGCCGGCGCGGGAGCGAATTCATCGACCTGGCCGAGGGGCAACACACGATCCACAACTGGGTGCGGGGAACGTGCCACGTCGGGATGATGCCCGCCAACGGGCTCCAGTACGTCCCGCCTCATCCCTGCGTGTGTTACCTCGAAGAGAAGCTCAACGGCATGAACGTGCTGGCCCCGGCCAGGCCCGATGCCGAGAGCACACAGAGTCCGATGGAGCGCGGACCCGCATACGGCAGGACCGAAGGCCCGGACGCCGCGGCCGACGACTGGCCGGCGTTCCGGCACGACTCGATGCGCACCGGATCGGTCCCCGCCAAGGTGCCCGACGACCTCGTGACGCAGTGGCGCGTGGCGGTTGGGACCCGGGTCTCGCCGCCGATCGTGGCGGCCGGCCGGCTGTTCGTCGCCCTGATCGACGAGCATCACGTCGCCTGTCTCGACGCGCGAACGGGCGCCAAGCTCTGGGAGTTCGCGGCCGGCGCGAGGATCGACTCCCCGCCGACCTACGCCAAGGGCGCCGTGGTGTTCGGCTCGGCCGACGGCTGGGTCTATTGCCTGCGCGCGGCCGATGGCCACCTGGCGTGGCGGTTCCGGGGAGCGCCGCAATCGAGGCAGATCGGCGCGTTCGGCCAGCTCGAATCGGCCTGGCCCGTCCACGGAAGTGTGCTCCTGCAGAACGACACCGCGTACTTCGCCGCCGGCCGATCGTCGCATCTCGACGGCGGGATCTTCCTCTACGGCCTCGACGCCGGCACGGGCCAGGTCCGCTGCCGGACCCGGCTCGAAGGCCCCGACTACGCTGCGACCGACTTCGAGGAGAATTTCCAACTGCCCATGGGAACCCTGCCCGACATCCTGACGGGCGACGGCTCGAAAGTCATGATGCGCTCGGAGGTCTTCGACGGCCAGTTGCAGCGGCAGCGTGGAAGGCCGTCGCTGGCGGCCAAGGGCGGGCTGCTCGACGACACCTACTTCAAACGCGCCCCCTGGACCATGGCCAACGAGTACGCGCGGCTCATTGTCCACGATAGCCAATCGGCGTGCTACGTGCGGATGTTCGACAGCCTCCGCGGGCTCGATCCGACCGTCTTCTTCACGCCCGGCAGCAGGGGCTACCTGCTGTTTGCCAAGAACATGACCGGGAAGCGGCCGACCTGGTCGCAGCGGGTGCCGATCCGGATCCGCGCGATGGTCCTGGCCGACGGGCGTCTGGCGGTCGCCGGCCCTCCCGACGTCGTCGAGCCAACCGACCCGCTCGGCGCCTTCGAGGCGAGGAAGGGGGGCTTGCTGGTCACGATCGACTCGGCGACGGGCGAGAAGCGGTCGGAGCAGCGTCTCCCCTCCCCGCCCGTCTTCAACGGCGCCGTCGTGGCCGGAGGGGCCCTCTACCTCGCCGCCGAAGACGGCAGCATCACCTGCTTTGGGAAGCGGTAGAGAGGCCGCTTTCCGTTGACGGGGATGCCCCCGGCGGCTACCATGAGGGTAGGATGCCGCTCGTGCGGCCTGTGCCGGAGATCCTCTGCCTTCTGAGAGGTCTGAACCATGTTCGCGCCGCTGGATTGCCGATTGCGAGAGAGGAACCGGAGACTCTGGAAATGGGGTTTGCCCGCGGGCTGGGTCGCGGCCGTCGCCGTGCTGGCGAGTTGCGTCGGGCTGCGGACCGCGGACGGAGGCGAGGCGGCCCGGCCGGTCCAGTTGCCGCAGCCGGTCGACATCGCCGGCAACGACCTCAAGACCGCCGACGGGGTGCTGCTCAAGGCGACGTTCTTCCCGGGCTCGAAAGGGAAGGATTCCGTGCCGGTCATCCTGCTCCACTCCTGGAAAGGCAGCCGCAAGGAATACGTGACCCTGGCTATGGCCCTGTGGCAGGCGGGCCACGCCGTGCTCGTCCCCGATTTGCGGGGGCACGGGCAGAGCACCGAGCAGGTGGGTAACCCCGCCCCCTTGTCGGCCACCAGGCTCAACAAGAACGACTTCGCCTTGATGGTCGAATTCGACATGGAGGCCCTGAAGTCATTTCTCGCCAAGAAGAACAACGCGGGCGAGCTGAACCTGGAAAAGCTCTGCCTGGTGGGCGCCGAGATGGGAGCCTCGGTGGCGATGAACTGGGCGCTGCGCGACTGGAGCTGGCCCCAGTACCCCGGCATCAAGCAAGGGCAGCACGTCAAGGCGGTTGTGCTCTTGTCGCCGCAGAGGAACTTCAGGGGCCTCGGCATGGAGGAGGCACTGAGGAACCCGTTGTTGAACCGATTCCTTTCCATCTACATCATGGCCGGCAGCGAGGACCCGAAGGCCCTCAGCCAGGCGGACGCGATCTATGCGTCGCTCAGCAGACTCCACCCCGAACCCGCAGAAGGCCGCGAACAAGACAAGTCGCTCTTCTTCAAAGGTCTCGAAACAAAGACCCAGGGCACCAAGCTCTTCAGTATCCGCAACCTCGGCGTCGAGCAGCGGATCGTGAAGTTCGTCGAATTGCGTCTGCTCAACAAGGATTACCCCTGGGCCGAAACCGGCAAGAAGCCGGGCGAAAAGAGCAAGTGAAACGCCCCGCCTGAGCAGACTCAGCCCGCCAGCCAGCGGCGGAGCGTGGCAAGGTCGCGTTGGTATCCTTCGATCGCCTTGGGAATCTCCTGCTTTTCGAACACGCGGTAGCCGAGCCATTCCAGATGGATGCACAGCGGCATGGGCGGCAGCCCTCGCCGGATCTCCTGGAAGATACTCGCGTTGACGAAGCCAGTGTCCAGGGGCACGTCCTTGTAGCGATCGCCGCGCGGGCCGAACCAGGTGCCGTCCTTCACGAAGATGGAACGGATGTGCGGCTTGCACAAGGCCAGGGCCGTCTTCCACGAGGAGCCCGTGTCTTTGATGAGGTGCCGGGTGTCGAGGGCCAGGCCGAGCGCGTCGGGGTCGATTCCATCGAGCAGGAGGGCCGCGTCCCACACCAGCGCACCGAGAAGCGGCGACCCGGAATGGTTCTGATAGAGGCCCTGGATCCCGATCTCCTTGTTCAGCGCCGCGAGGTCCTTCGCCTGCTTGGCGAAGTCGGCCACCTGGGGCTTGAGCGGACGCTTCAGGTCCAAGGAGTAGTGTCCCTGGCGGTAATGAGTCACGCCGTTCGCCTTGAGCGTCTTGAGGAGCGGGGCGGCGGTGGGGTCGTCGGCGCGCTGGATGCCGGTCGCGGCAATCACGATCCCTTTGCCCCGTTTCCGCAGCGCGGCCTGCATCTTGGGGACCTCGTCTGCGGCGGCGGCAGGCTGGATGTGGCCGCCCGGGCGGATCGTGGCCTCGACGCCGTCCGCCCCGATCTTCGCCACGGCCTCGGCCAGCTCGTCGTAGTTCAACCCCTCCAGGATCTTCTCGAAGATGGCGATCGGCGGGGCCTGCGAACCGGGGGCCGTCGCGGCCAGACCGGGCATCCCGGTCGCGGCAGCGGTGGAAACGAGGGCGAGTTGTTTCAGGAAGCGGCGGCGCGTGTGGGTCATGGGGTCTGTCCGTTCGTTAGAGGGTTCAATCGCGTCGGCGAGATTTGTCCCATCTCCCTTTGGGAGAGGGTTAGGGTGAGGGCCCTATGCCCAGTGGAGGTGACCATGCCCTCACCCCCTGCCCCTCTCCCGTCCAACGGGAGAGGGGAGTCTCCCGGAGTATACCGTGCAGATACGGTTCTAGTCGACCGGTTCCAAGCGAAGCAAGACCGTCTGGGCCTGCTTGAGCGAAAGGGGGACGCTCCGGCCGTCGCTGGGAACGGGCTCGTCGGTGACGGCGTTCGACACCCGGAAACGCCCGGGCAGACGCAACGACTTCGTGCCGTCCGTGGCCGCGTGCAGGCCGACGGTCTGGCCGTCGGTGTACAGGGCGTCGTCCGTATCGAGCCACACGTGGACGCCTGCCTCGCGCGCGAGGTTGCGCATCAGGCCGGGCGGGAGTTGCATGGCGGCGCAGTAGACGCTCGTCCAGCCGTCGAGACGCTTGACCGCCAGTCCGGGCCGCCCGTTGTCGACCAGCCGGCCCGCGATCCTGGCCTCCGGGTCGTCGGCGCAGAACAACGGCCAGACCTTAAGGTTCGCCGGGCCGAGCGGCGAACCGGGTTTCATGCCGCGGGCCAACGGGTCGCCGGCCTCCAGAAGGATCTGCGGCCGGATCTCCCGGTCCTCCTTGGCGATGCGGATGCCCACGAGTTCCCGCATCCCGTCGAGCGATTCTCCGCCCGTCCCCAGGTAGCCGGGCGCGTAAACGAACAGGGCCGTCGCCCCGTTGCGCTTCAGCTTGGCGTGGATCGCCTCGCGTCGCGCGGGATCGATATGGAATGCGTTGAGAAAGACGTAGAACTTGTAGTCCGGGACCGCCGGAAGGCCGATGTCGTCCAGCAGGAGGAAGTCCCACGGCGCCCCGGCCTGCGGCATGACCACGACCTGGTGGAGCACCAAGGCGGCGTTCGCGTCCGTCGGGCGCATCCAATAGAAACTCTCGGGATCGACGAAGACTCCGATCTCCGGGGCAAACGGCCGGCGGCGCTGGAGGCTGTCTCGCATCACCTCCTGCCCGCGTCCGAGGGCGGCCAGCACCTGGGGATGCGAGAACCACCCACCGCTCATGTCGAACCAGCTCACGGCCGCGCGCTTGGCCAGCACCTCGGCCTCCTCGCGCCAGAAGACGCCGAGGGTCTCGTCGAGCGTGTCGGCACGGCCGTAGCCGGCGCCCGGCTCGGTCAGGTGCGTGCGATGGTCCGACTCGTCGAGCCAGAGCTTGCCTCGCAACCGGAAGGAGTCGGTGGCCGACATGAAGGTCGCGGCCTCTCCCGGCTTGCGGTACCAGTAATTGGGCGGGCTCATGAGGAAGTCGATGTCGGGCGAATCGAACACCCGGCGGGCGGCCAGGTGGCCGGAGTCCTGCTGATGGATCCCGTGGGCCGTCAGGTAGGCGTAGTAGGTCCCCACCAAGGTCTTCCCGCCGGTCGCCTCGCGCACGATTCGCGCGAAGTACAACAGGGCGTCGGCATCCATGTTGCTGATGAATTCGTAGAAGTCGACGGCCTGTCGCTCGGCGTTCGGATCGCGGAGCACGCGGGGCCCGCCGGGGCGGCGCGTCTTTTCGTCCGGCATCGGCGCGGCGGCCAGCGTGACCTTCGGATCGCGCCACGCCGCGCGGAGCCGCTCGTCGGTTCCGTAGCGCTCGGTGAGGAACTGGCGGAACGCCTGCTGGGCCGGCTGGCTGTAGTCGTCGCGGAACGGCTGCCACGTGCCCCACATCTGCCACTCGGCGGTGTACCCGTTGTAGAACATGGTGCCGAGGATGCGATCCGCATAAGGCGCTTTGCGAAGGTGGGCGATGAGGCGGCGGAGGTCGTCGCCCATCTCGCGCCGCCATCGCAGCGACGCAAACGAAGTCGGCCCGGGGGAACCGTCCGAGTAGCGGGCGAGCTCTTCGGGATGGGCGTCTTGCCACCATCGCGGCCCGGTCAGGCCCACGTGCGGGATGAAACGGGCCTCCGGATCCACGTCGAGGATCGCCGCGAAGTAGCGGTCGAACTCCGCGTAGTCGTAGCGGTCGGGGGCGATGTGGCCCAGGTCGCTCGCCGTCGAAGAACCGAACCAATCGCAATAGAGGTGGACGCCCGCCTCGGCCACCTCGCGGTGGTACTCGGGGTGCAGCCCGCCCGCTGAGACGTAGGCGTAGCCCGGGATCGGTTTGCCGTCGACGAAGATGGCCGGGTCGCCGCCCAGTTGCCGCAACTCCACCACGGGCGGCTTCGTCGTCCCGACGCGGTCGCTCGTGATCTGGAGTCCCTGCACTGCCGGCGGGCCGTCGGGTGCGGGGTCGAGTTCATAACACCGGAACACGACCTCGGCCGGACCGGGGTACCAATAGGCGGAGACCGGCAAGTCGGCCTCCAGTCGCAGCGACGTATTGGAAAGCGTCACCGGCCGCGCGGCGAGTCGCAAGACAGTCTTCCCGCGGCGAAGCTCGACCACCGCCGTGCCGGCCTTGAGGACCGGCGGCACGTCGACGCCGAACTCCGCCGATACGTTGAGACGCTCGCCCGCCCGAACCGTGCTGGACACGTGGATGGCCTGAAGCCTTGCCGTGCCGCGGGGCTCGGGCGTCACGCCCTCCTGGAGGCCCGGCGCGGCGGGCTCCAACGTGACGTAGTCCAGCGCCACCCAGCGATCGGCCTGGTTGCCCGGGTCGATCCTCAGGGAGCTGACCTTCTTGCTCGGTCCGCCCCACTGCTTGGAAGCCTCGCCCGAGCGGGTCTCCCGCCAGGGGTTCTTGGTGAGATCCAGGCGGTAAGTAGCCCAGCCCTTCTGGATCGGCAGCTTCCCGCCCAGGCACCAATGCCCGTCCGGGCTTTCGTAGTAGACGTCCAAGACGTCCGCCTTCTCTGAGGAATACAATCGCACGGTCAGCCAGGTGAACCTGGCCGCGTCGACCGTGCCGCCTGGCATGCGCAGCCAGACGTAAGGGTCCCACGCCGTCTGCCCCGCGAGGCAGCCGGCGACCCGCCGGCCGGGCTCGAGGTTGACCGCCGTCGCCACGGTGCGGTCGTCCGCGAATCGCCAGTGCAGGGCCTCGCCCGCCAGGACTCGGCCCGACGAGGCAGGCGTCGCGATCCAGAGGAGGCCCATGAAAACGGCGAATGCGGGGCCGCAGGTTCTCATCGCGAGGGAATCCCTTTCTTGAAGGTGTCCGAGACGCCGCTGCGTCGGGCAGTGTTCGCGTCCCGCGGGATGTTCTACAATCCCGCTAGGCCTCATGCAACCCTTGGGGAGGATTCGGCGATGAGAACCGCACTGTTGGGCTGTCTGGTTGGATGCTCGGTGCTGGCCGGCTTTTCGTCGGCCGTCGCGGCGGACGCGACGGGCGGGGCGTCGGATCCGCTGCTTGATTGGTCGGCATGGGAGAAGTACCGCGATGCGGTCAGGCACCCGTGCGTCACCTTCAAACCGGCCGATATCGAGCGAGCGAAGACGAACATCGGCCGGTACGCCTGGGCGAAGAGCTACGCCGCGGGCGTGGAGAAGGCCGCGAAGCGATACCTCGCCCGCCTGACGCCCGAGTTCCTCGCGGCGATGATCCCCGAGACCACCCCCGGCGATTCGCTGTGGACGCCCTGTCCTTCGTGCCGCGCCCAGGGGAAGCCGGTGCATCCGCATGGCCTCTGGGCATGGAACGTCGAGAACCCCGAGCATCTCAAGTGCAAGGTCTGCGGGATGCTGTTTCCCAACGACAAATATCCCGAGGACGTGGTCCTCCACACGAAATGGCGCAAGCCGCAGACGATCTGTTTCTGCGGCGGCGAGACGTTCGTCATTTTCGGCTATCGGACGGGCCGGCCCAGCTTCACGGCCAACGTCCGCGCCCGGAAGGTCCACTGGGTGGCCGGCTGCTGTCGCACCTTGGCCGAGGCGCACTTGCTCACGGGCAAGCCGGAATACGCCCGGGCGTGCCGCGACGTGCTCCTGCGGTTCGCCGAGTGTTATCCCGGGTGGCTAGTGCACGTGGGCTATGGCGAGTATGCCGACATGGACCCGCGGGTCGCGTCGCAACACATCCTGCGCCTGCCCGAGCCCGAGTTGTGTCCGCCGCCCAACAAGCCCGACCGCCGGCTGCATACCGGCTACTGGAGCGCGGGCCGTGCCGGCGGCGTGGGCATGGAATCGGGGTTCGTGCGGCAGGTGGTCGAGGCGTACGACCTCACGTGCGAGGCCGTCGACGCCGGCGGTTCGCCGGTCTACAGCGACGCCCAGCGGCGCCGGATCGAGCGCGACTTGCTGCTGGAGAGCACGATCCTCCTGGTGTGCGACAAGCAGATCAACAACAAGTCGGTCAGCAACCGCACGGCCGCGGCGCTGGTGGGCATGTGCGTCGGCCATCCGGACCTGGTGCGATTCGGGCTCGACGGCTTCCACCGAACCGTGGACGGCTGGTTCCTGCCCGACGGCACGACCTCGGAGTCGCCCGCCTACGGTACCATGACGCTTGGCGGAATCTGGGACCTGGCCCAGGCGTTTCGCGGCTATGGCGATCCGCCCGGCTACCGCGACGCCGACGGCAAGCGGATCGACGCCCTCGATCTCTACCACGGCACGGCCTACGAGCGCGTGTGGGAGGGCTTCTTCCGCGGATTGCAGGGCGACCTCGACTATCCGCCTTACGCCGATTCCTCGCCGGATGCGCGTCTGGGCACAGACTTCGTCGAGTTGATGGTGAGCAACTATCCCGACCGTGGGCAATACCTGGCGCTCTTGAAGGAGACGGTCGGCGTGCGGCGCGTGCGAACGGACCAGCCCTCCGGGGATTTCGCCCGGCGCGAACTCCTGAAGGAGATGGCGGGATCGGGCCTGGCACTCTACGTCCGCGAGCCGGGCCTGGAGCAGAAGGACTCGCCTACGCTGTCCCTGCCCGACTGGTGCCCGCCGGACCTGCGGATCGGCCACCTCCGCACCGGCACGGACGGGCGTGAAAGCCTGGCGACCCTCAGCGCCAGCCATTGGGGCAACCACCATCATTACGATAGCCTCAACCTCTACTACTGGAAGGACGGCCACGAGTTGCTCTCGGACCTGGGGTACTTGTGGGACCATCCGCTCAAGCACATGACCATGCGCACCGTGGCGCATAACACGGTGGTCCTGGACGAAAAGGACCAGGTCGCGAAAGACCGCGGCGGCGACGTGCTGTTCTTCCGGATCACTCCCCACGTGAAAGCCATGGAAGCCGAGTCGCGGGCCTACCCGCAAGCGAAGCGCTACCGCCGCACGTCGGCGGTCATCGACCATGGCGGCGGCCGGAGCTACGTCGTCGATTTCTTCCGCGTCCAAGGGGGCCGGCGCCAGGATTATGTCTACCACGCCGTCGCGAAGACCTGCGACGTGTTCGACCTGAAGCTCGATCCGGCGCCGTCGGAGAAGCTGTACGACTTCGTCAACGTCCGCGCCGCCGACGGCGCCGGCGTGTGGCGGGCCGTGTGGAAGTGCGGCGGGAACACGGAGTGTGTGGCGTGGAACGTCGGGCAGCCGGACCAGCGCGTATTCGTGGCCGACGGTTGGGGCCAACGCGACTGGAAGAATTCCGATCTCGGCGCGACGATTCCCTACGTCGTGCGCCGCTGCGAAGGCGACGGCCCCAGGACGTTCGTCTCGGTCTTCGAGGGCCACCAGGGAGGCGAGCCGTTCGTGCGGGGCGTGAAGCTGCTCGACCCGTCGGGCGTCTTGCTCGTCGAGACCGCGCTCGGGTGCGATTACGTGATGTCTCGCCTCGAGTCGGGCACGCTGGAGGTCCGCGCCGGCGGCGGCACGACCCGAACCGCCGCCCATTTCGCGGTCGTCGCGGTGCAGGGCGACAAGGTCGTGTGGACCGTGGCGGAACCAAGCGGCCCCTCGTCCCCGCCGGCAGGGCCGGGCAATTGACTTTCCCTCCGCACAGGCCTAATCTCAGGTCTCCCAGGCGGGAGGCTTTGGCCGGACGTGAAGAGCCGGACGCAGCGAGGGGGTATCCTTGGTATCAAGTCTGTCACACGTACAGGACGCAAATCTCAATCACTTCGGGATTTGGCGTCGGAATCGGCTTTTCTCTAGCCCAGGCGTTTACGCCTGGGACGCGAAATCGACAAGCCCGACACCAGCCCCTTCAGGGGCTTCCTGGAAGAAAGCCCCTGAAGGGGCTGGGAATTCCGGCGGCGGCAACCAAGTCCCAGGCGTAAACGCCTGGGCTAGAGAAACTTGCGAAGCGTGATCATCATGGGTTCGTGCCATGGAGCACGCATCGCTGGGGGAACTCCTTGATGAACGACCGTGCAACGCGGCGTGGATTCCTGAAGACGGCGATTGGCGCCGGTGGCTGCCTGTCCCTGCGGGGGCTTTCAAGAGCGGCACGCGGAGCGCCGCCTCCGACGGCCGCCGTGGTTTCTCCGTTGGCGGCCACGGTGAAAGAGCCTGCTGGCACGGCCGTGAATGCCCCGCTGGTTGTGATCACCCAGCCGGTTTCGCGGGACCTCCAGCCGCGATCCGGCGCGTGGTGTTACATCACCGAAGTCCTGCGGCGTGCGGGGGTCTTCTTCGAGCAAGTAGCGCCCGCAGGCCTGCCGGCGCTGGTCCACCGCTCGAACTGCGTCGTGTTGCTGGCCGGGAATCTGCGCCTGGCAACGGCGGAGCGTGAAGCCCTGGCCGCATGGGTCAAGGCCGGCGGCGGGTTGGTGGGGATCGGCGGGACCTCGGGGCTCGACGAGGTGTTCGGCGTCGCGGGCGAAAGCCCGTTGGCGGAGGGCTGGATCCAAGTGACCGCTCCCGATCACGCCGTGACCGCCGGGCTGCGCAGCTCGTTGCACGTATTCGGCGGCTACGCCGTGAAGCGGGGGCCTGCAACGTCGCTGGCGGAAGTGGAGTCGGCCAACCGGGCGGCCAGGGGCAGCGCCATTGTGGAGAACCGGTTCGGCAAGGGCCGCGCCGTGCTCCTGGCACCCGATCTGCTCTTTTCGATCGTCCATATCCAGCAGGGCCTGCCCGTGTTTCAGGACGGCAGGCCGTCGCCCGACGATTCGGCGCCGGTCAACGAAGGCATTCTGAAGGCCGAAGACGGCATGGTGCTCGATTGGCGTCGCGACCGCACGCCGCTGGCGCCCGATAACGGCCCGGTCTTCCTGGAACCCGTCACCGACGAACTGCGGGAGATCATTCTTCGGAGCGTGTTCCACGTGGCCCGCGAGCAAGGGGTCGCCTTGTCGCTGCTCTGGTATTGGCCCGGCGGTCTGAAGGCGGTGGGCCACGTTTCCCACGACACCGACGGCAACGACCCGAAGAAGGCGGTGGCCCTGCTGGACGTGATGAACCGCTGCCGCGTGAAGTCGACCTGGTGCACGCTCTTCCCCGGCGGCTATCCCAAGGAGTTCTATCGCACGCTCCGGGGGCAGGACTTTGAAATCGCCCTGCACTACGACGCCATGGGGAGCGGCCCCGCATCGTGGTCGAAAGAGAACCTGGTCCTTCAGCACCGCTGGCTGAAGGAGACGGCGGGACTTGAGCAGATCACTTCCAACAAGAACCATTTCACGCGTTGGGAAGGCCGCCTGGAATTCTATCGCTGGTGCGAGGAGGTGGGCATCCGGTCGGATCAGACCCGGGGGCCGAGCAAGAAAGGCACGATCGGCTTCCCGCTCGGCGGCTCGCAGCCGTACTTCCCGCTGGACGACGAGGCCCCCACACCCCGATTCCTGAAGGTGTTGCAGGTCAACATGCTCACGCAGGACCTGGTGGTCGTCTGTCCTGCGGACTACGGCAGGCAGCTTCTCGATTCCGCGGCACGGCATCACGGGGTCGCACACTTCCTCTTCCATCCGGCCCACATTTTGAAGCCGACGGTAGCCGAGACGCTCTGCGGCCTCGTCGACTACGGCCGGACGCAGGGGCTTCAGTGGTGGACCAGCGAACAAATCCACCGCTGGGAGATGCTCCGCCGCGGCGTCAGCGCGAGGTTCGACGGCGTCCACGCCGTCACGCTCCGCGCCGCCCGGCCGGTCCCCAAAGCCACGCTGCTCGTCCTGCGGCCGGATAGAAAAGTCCGCCCCGTCCGAGTCGATGGTCAACCGACGCAGGGTACGTCCCATAAGTTCCTGGGCTTTGAGTTCGATGCCGTGACGGCGGACATCCAAGGCGAAATCCGCTTGTTGTCCTGAGTGAACTTGCACGATCTTGGGGGTGTGCCACTGCTTGACCGCTGCCGGGAAAGCGTTATCCGATCGGGGAAACCACATTGGTGGCAGCGGTCAAGCAGTGCCACACGGTCAACGTGGGCTTCCAGTATCGTGCAACCTCATTCAGACCATCACCGGGAGACATGACATGAAGACCCTGCTTGCCGCTTTGCTGTTGACGGTTGCTCCGGAGGCCGGCGTCAAGGATGCCGGCTCTCCAATCGCGATTGGGGATCGCCGTGAGTTGCTGGTCGACCAGTTCCTCGTGGAGAAGCTTTCCGGCGGGGCCCGGCTGGAACTGCATCGCCCCGCGCCGAGGGAAATCGTGCTGAAGACCGACGCCCCGTGGGAAGGAAACGCCTGCGGCTACCCGAGCGTGTTTCAGGACGGCAAGCTCTACCGCATGTATTACCACGCCGGGCATTACCGGCACGGCGGGAAGCCGGCCCAGACCCGGCCTGAACACCCCTGGTTCCTCTGCTACGCCGAGAGCGACGACGGCATCCACTGGCGCAAGCGGGAGTTGGGCCTGTTTGAATTCAACGGCTCGAAGAAGAACAACATCCTCCTCACGCCCGAGGCCGCGGCCGCCGTCCACGGCGATCCGGCCCATACGTCGGTCTTCAAGGACGCCAACCCCGACTGCCCGGCCGACGCCCGCTACAAGTGCGTGATCGTCGGCAAGCCCCACGGGCTGTACCTGCTCAAGTCGGCCGACGGCATCCACTTCCGCGTCGCCACGGAGAAGCCGGTGATCACGCAAGGGGCCTTCGACTCGGAGAACCTGGCCTTCTGGGACCCGGTGCGCAAGGAGTATCGGGCGTACTGGCGGATCTTCACGGAGGGCGTGGCCGACGGCACGACGTGGAAACCCGCCGGAGTGCGCGCGATCCGCACGGCCACCTCGAAGGACGGCCTGAACTGGTCCCCGCACGCCGACGTGAAGTACGTCGATTCGCCCGCCGAGCAACTCTATACCAACCAGATCCAGCCGTACTACCGCGCCCCGCACCTCTTCATGGGCTTCCCCATGCGCTACACGGACCGCGGTTGGTCGGAGTCGATGATGGCCCTGCCGGGCATGGAAGAGCGGCTCGCGCGGGCCAAGGCCAGCCCCCGCTACGGCACAGCAATCACCGACGGCCTGTTCATGACCAGCCGCGACGGCGTGCTCTTCCACCGTTGGAATGAGGCGTTCCTACGCCCGGGCCCGCGTCAGAAGGGCTCTTGGGTCTACGGCGACAACCTCATCTTCTGGGGCATGGTCGAGACGGCCTCGGCCCTGGGCGATGCGCCGAACGAGTTGTCGATCTACGCCCCCGAGGACTACTGGCAGGGCGAAGGCGTCAGTTTTCGGCGTCTGACGCTCCGGATCGACGGCTTTGTGTCGCTTGCGGCCCCGGCGCGAGGCGGCGAACTGATCACGAAGCCGCTCGTGTTCGACGGCGGGAACCTGACGCTCAACATGTCGACCTCCGGCGCGGGAAGCATCCAGGTGGAGATCCAGGACGCCGCAGGCCGGCCCATGCCGGGCTACGCCCTGGCCGACTGCCCTGAGATCTTCGGCGACGAACTGGCTCGGACCGTCCGCTGGAAGAAGGGGGGCGACGTGCGGCCGCTGTCGGGCAAGACGGTCCGGTTGCGGTTCGTGCTCAAGGACGCCGACCTGTACGCATTCCAGTTCGTGCCCTACCAGCCGGACCCGATCCGGCCGAAGCCCTAGGGCGAGGTCTTCCTCATGCGATCGAAGGAACGTGCCATGACGCGAATCGTTCACACCTCGTTGAAGCCCACCTCCCCGAGGGGATTTTGACACACCGAGCGAACGGCACTCCCTCCATCAGGTTAGGCCATAACCTGGTATTGGCAAAAGAGTTCCCTCTGAGGGTTTGCCAAGACACCCTCATCGAGAACTAGAGCGGCCTATTTGCCGGACGGACGGTATTCCCAAATGACTCTGCGGTCAATAAAATGGATATACCGGTCCAAAAAAGGAGCAGCGTGTGCCCAAGTTGACTGCGATTCGCAGGCAGGCCCTCGATGAGATGATGAAAGAGGCGCTCTACGAGGCAGCGATCGCTGTGCTTGGGGAGCATGGTGCGGACGGGTTGACCATGGACCGGGTTGCGTCGGCGGCAGGCGTCGCCAAGGGAAGTCTATACCGCTACTTCGGCAGCAAGCGGGACCTTGTGGAGTTCGTGTACACGAAGATGGTGGACCCCATCGTCCGGGCCGAGGAACAAATCGTCGCCGCAGAAGGGCCGGCGATGGAGAAGTTGGCGAGCCAACTCCGCATGCTGCTCGAACACGTGGCCAAGCACGCCTACGTCTACAGGTTGCTTTTTGAGGATGAGGTCGCGCACGGCCTTCTTCAGACGTCGGAACAGCGCACGTTGGACGCCGCGAGCAGGAGATTGGCCGAGATCTTCCGCCAAGGCATGTCAGAAGGGGTTTTCCACCCCGCGGATCCCTGCATGCTCGGCCACATGTACCTCGGCCTGATCAGGGGGGCGCTCCAAAGCCTGCCCGAACTCGGCCGCCGCGATCAGCGGGAGGAGGTTCAGAGCGCGATTCTCGATGCGTTCTTGAATGGGATCGCCGTGAAGAGAGGGCGAATCGATTGACGCCCGCGACGGTGGCCTCAACGGGCCTGGCGAAGCGTACTTGGTCCGGTCCACCGGTTTCGAGCATTGGAGCAGATGTATGAATTGGCTGATTCGGCTGAATTGGCAGCAGTTATGGAAGTCGTGGATGGTGGCGGCCCTGGTCGCGGGCCCCTGGGGGACCGGCTGTAAGCACCAGCAGGAGCCTCCGCGTCAGGTCCCGGAGGTGGCGGTGGTGACCGTCCAGCCTCAGCACGTGGTGTTGACTTCGGAGTTGCCGGGCCGGACGTCCGCCTACCTGATTTCGGAGATCCGGCCCCAGGTGAACGGCCTGATCCAGAAGCGGTTCTTTACCGAAGGCTCCCAGGTCAAGGCCGAGGAGGTCCTCTATCAGATTGACCCCGCTCCCTATCAAGCAGCCCTCGACAGCGCCGCGGCCAATCTCCTTTCCGCCCGGAAGGGAGCTGACCGGGCGAGGGCCTCGCTGGGCGCGAGCGTCGCGACCGTCAAGCGGCATCAGGCGACCCTGTCGCTCGCCAAGCTGAACCTCGCGCGGTACGAAGACCTGCTGAAGAACCGGGCGGTCTCGGCCATGGACCGCGACCAGTACGCGACCGACGTCGACGTGGCCGAAGCCACGCTCGGCAGCGCCGAAGCGCAGGTGGAGAGCGACAAGCAGGCGGTGGCCGCGGCCGAGGCTGCCATCAAGCAGGCGGAAGCCGCGATGGAGACGGCCCGGATCAACCTGGGCTACTGCAAGATCACGGCCCCCATTGCCGGTCGCATCGGCCGGTCGAACGTCACCGAAGGCGCCACCGTCACGGCCTATCAGGCGACGGCCCTGGCCACCATCCAGCAGCTCGATCCGATCTACGTCGATGTGCCCCAATCGACGGCGGACGTCAACCGCTTGCGACGCAGCCTGGCCAGCGGCCACCTCAAGGAGAACGGGACCGACAAGGTCAAACTCCTGCTGGAAGACGGCACCGCCTATCCGCACGTAGGGTCGCTCAAGTTCCGCGACGTGACGGTGGACCCGACGACCGGCTCGATCATCCTGCGGATCGTCGTGCCCAATCCCGACAACACGCTTCTTCCCAACATGTTCGTCCGGGCGGTGATCGACGAAGGCGTCAACGACCGGGCGATCCTCGTGCCCCAGCAGGCTGTCTCGCGCGACCCCAAGGGGAATCCTTATCTATTGACCGTCCGGACCGTGAAGGCGAAGGACGATGGGCAGGAAGCCGAGGTTGTCAAGAAGCAACCGATTACGACGGACCGGGCCTTTGGCGACCAGTGGCTCGTCTCCTCGGGGCTTGAGGCGGGCGATCGCGTGATCGTCGAGGGGAGCCAGAGGGTCCGGCCCGACGGACCGGTGAAGGCCGTCCCGTTCCGACCCGGCGAGACTTCTGCGGAAACGCCTGCCGGAACGGCCCAGGCGACCGGCGAAGTGAACCGGCACTGACGGCGGAGGAGAGAACGCCGGCACGACGCTACTCCGGCATGCTTGTTGACGGTCTTTGGTCTTGGGGCTTTGGTCTTGGGACTCCGGTTCCAGCCATCGAGTCCGGCAGCCAGGATCAAAGACCGAAGCCCCAAGCCCCAAGACCCAAATCCCATCCGATCGCGGCCCAGTTCGATTTCGTATTCAAGCCGATAGAGAAGCGCGATGCTATCACGATTCTTCCTCGACCGTCCGGTGTTCGCCTGGGTGATCGCCATCATGTTCATGGTGCTGGGAGGGCTCGCGATTTATACGCTGCCTATCTCCCAGTATCCGCCGATCGCCCCGCCGTCGATCGCGATCGACTCCTTCTACCCGGGGGCCTCGGCCGAGACGGTGGAGAACAGCGTGACCCAGATCATCGAGCAGAAGATGACGGGCTTCGACGACATGCTGTATCTCTCCGGGACGAGCGATTCTTCGGGATCGTCGCGCATCGAGCTGACGTTCAAGCCGGGAACGGACCCGGACCTGGCGTGGGCCAAGGTGCAGAACAAGCTCCAACTGGCCATGGCGAGCCTGCCCGAAGTGGTCCAGCGCACCGGCGTGTCGGTGAGCAAGTCCACGCGCAACTGGCTCATCATCGTGGGACTGATCTCCGAAGACGGCAGCATGGACGGGAATGACCTGCGCGATTATGCCCAGTCCAACCTGGAGAAGGTTCTGGCCCGGGTGCCCGGGGTCGGCGAGGTGACCAACTTCGGGTCGCAGTATGCGATGCGGGTCTGGCTCGATCCCAACAAGCTCACCGAGTACCAGCTGACTATCGCCGACGTGGTCCAGGCGTTGCAGAGCTACAACGTGGAGGTCTCGGCCGGGCAGTTCGGCGGGGCGCCGGCCGTGGAAGGGCAGCGGCTGAACGCGTCCATCGTGGTGCAGAACCTGCTCCAGACCCCCGAGCAGTTCGCCGCGATCCCCGTACGCACGAATTCCGACGGCTCCGTCGTCCGCGTCCGGGACGTGGGACGGACCGAGCTGGGGACCGAATCCTACGACGTCCAGGCCTTCTACAACGGGAAGCCCAACGCCGCGCTGGCCATCCGCCAGGCGCCCGGCGCCAACGCGCTCGACACGGCCAACGCGATCAAGCAGAAACTGGCCGACATGGCCCCCTTCTTCCCGCAAGGAATGAAAGTGGTGTATCCCTACGACACCACTCCGTTCGTGAAGGTGGCCATCAAGGAGGTGGTCAAGACCCTCTTCGAGGCGGTCGTGTTGGTGTTCCTGGTCATGTACCTTTTCATGGGCAACATCCGCGCCACCCTCATTCCCACGATCGCCGTGCCGGTGGTCCTCCTGGGCACGTTCGCCGCGCTCGGGCTGTTCGGGTTCTCGATCAACATGCTGACCATGTTCGCCATGGTGCTGGCGATCGGGCTGTTGGTCGACGACGCCATCGTGGTGGTGGAGAACGTGGAACGGATCATGACCGAGGAAGGGCTCCCGCCCCGCGAGGCCACGGCCAAGTCGATGGACCAGATCACCAGCGCCTTGATCGGCATCGGGCTGGTGCTCTCCGCGGTCTTCGGACCCATGATCTTCTTCCCCGGCTCGACCGGCGTGATCTACCGCCAGTTCTCCGTCACGGTGATCGCCTCCATGCTCCTTTCCGTGGTGGTGGCCCTCATCCTGACGCCGGTGCTGTGCGCCTCGTTCCTCAAGCCGGTGGCCAAGGGGCATGAGCCCGCGGAGAACGCATTCGTTCTCCTGCGTCCCTTCTTCCGGCGTTTCGACTGCGTCTTCTTCTGGATCCGCGACCGGTACGTCGAATTGGTCAGACACTCTTTGAGGAAGAAGTTCCGCTATCTGTTCGTCTACATCCTGCTGGTCGTCGCGGTCGGCTACTTGTTCCTCCGGCTGCCCAGCGCTTATCTGCCGGACGAGGATCAGGGGATGCTCATGTGCCAGGTCCTGATGCCCACCGGCGCCACGCTCGAGCAGACCCGGGCGGTCGCAAGCCAGGTCTCGAAGCATTTCCAGGAGAATGAACACGAGGCGGTCGAGTCCTGCATGGCCGTGTCTGGCATTGGTTTCTCCGGAAGGTCCCAGAACAACGCCATGGTGTTCGTCAAGTTGAGGGATTGGGACCTCCGCGAGCGGCCGGACTTGAAGGCCAAGGCGGTTGCCGGCCGGGCGATGGGGGCGTTCGCCGCGATCCGAAACGCCATGGTCTTCGCCTTTCCCCCGCCGGCCGTTGTGGAGCTGGGCAACGCCCGGGGCGTGGATTTCGAGTTGATCGACCGGGGCGGCATCGGCCACGCGAAGTTGATGGACGCCCGGAACGAACTGCTCGATATGGCCAGGAAGGACGATCGGCTGGCAAACGTCCGCGCCAACGGCTTGGAGGACGTGCCGGAATTCCGGGTGGATGTGAACTGGGACCGGGCCGGCGCGCAGGGAGTTCCCGTCTCCTCCATCCACACGACCATCTCCGCCGCGTTCGGCAGCGCCTACGTGAACGACTTCATCCAAGGCGGGCGTGTGAAGCGGGTGTACGTTCAGGCCGACGCCCCCTACCGCATGCTGCCTCCCGACCTGCAGAAGCTCTACGTCCGGAACACCGCCGGGAAGATGGTCCCCTACGCCTCCTTCGCCTCGAACCGCTGGAGCTCCAATTCCCCCCGGCTCGAACGGTTCAACGGCTTTCCCGCGATGAACATCTGGGGCGAGCCGGCCCCCGGCCGAAGCTCCGGCGAGGCCATGCAGGCCATGGAGGAGATCGTCGCGAAACTGCCCGCGGGGATCGGTTACGACTGGACCGGCCTCTCCTACCAGGAGCGGATGGCCACGGCCCAGGCTCCCATTCTCTACGCGTTCTCCGTGTTGGTGATCTTCCTTTGCGTCGCCGCCCTCTACGAAAGCTGGACCATCCCCTTCGTCAACCTCTTGATGTTGCCGCTGGGAGTATTCGGCGCCCTGGCGGCGACGTCGCTCCGCGGAATGTCGAACGACGTCTACTTCCAGATCGGGTTCTTGACGACGCTCGGTCTTTCGACCAAGAACGCCATCCTGATCATCCAGTTCATCAAGGAGCAGCGGCGTCAGGGGGAAGGGGTGGTCGACGCGACGCTCGCCGCCGTGAAGATCCGGTTCCGTCCGGTGATCATGACCTCGCTGGCGTTCTTCTTCGGCACCCTACCCCTGGCCATCGCCACCGGGGCCGGGGCCGGGGCCATGAACGCCATCGGCACCGCGGTCACGGGGGGAATGCTCTCGGCCACGTTCATCGACCTCATCTTCATCCCTCTGTTCTTCGTCGTCGTCTCGACGATCTTCGGCAAGGAACGGCGGCAGACGGTCCCGGAGTAACCGTTCACAGGCCGGGGACTGGCTCATTTTTCGGCCCGCCAGCGAGTGGCTTTCCGCAAAGCCTCACAGTTGAAAAGCGGTCCTTCCGGGAATTCCGGGGAATCTCAGGCGGTCGAAGCAGAGTACCGGTGCCTCTTCTCTCTTCCGAGGCCGTGCGAAGAGCGAACAGGGAAGAGGCACCGGTACTCTCCCTGCGATTTCCTGCGGGCTGACATTTCCCGGAAATACCCGATGAACCCGACGAATGGGCCTGTCCGCCGGGCCGCGGCTGAGCCCCCGCCCACATTGGAGGAAAGCGGCGCGCGCGGTAGACTTGGGCGGATAAGACCGGGCGGGATGTCGAGGGGACGGGCCCGCAATCGGCAACGGTCCCAGAACACTCGGGATGAATCGGCGGGATCCGCACGGGATCCGGCCTGCTGCGGCGAGATGCCCCAGATGAAGACCGCTCCAGAGAAGAACATCCGCGGTCGGCCTCGGGTCGACGTGGCCGACGGCCTGTTCCTCGTGTTGTCGTATCTCTACGTCTGGCTCGCCATCGACCCTCGCCTGATCCATCACAGCCTCGGGATCCTCGTGCCCTACCGCTCCTTTGCGTTCCGGATGGGCTGGCCGTTCTTTGCGGAGCACCTGGGACGTATCGGCGGGCCGGTGGAGTATGTGGCGCGGCTGCTCTCGCAGTGCTATGCCTTTGGCTGGGCCGGGGCCCTGATCGTGACCGGCGCGGCGTGGAGCGCGGCCTTTCTCGCCGAGCGGCTCGCCGATCGCGCCGGCTGGAGGCACGGCCGTGTGCTGGGCTACGCCGCCGCGGTGGTCGTCCTCCTGACGCACGGCGGCTACAGCCATCCGTTGCGGCCTGTGCTCTCGCTCCTGATATCGCTCGGGGGCTTCCTTCTCTACGAGCGCGTTGCGCCGAAGCCACCGATCGGGCGTGCCGTGTTGTTTCTCTTCGCGTTTCTGGTCCTCTATCCGATTGTGGGTTCGGGAAGCCTGATCTTCCCCGCCCTGGTTGCCGTGGACGGGTTCCTGGTGGAACGGCGAAGGGCCATGGCCCTCCTTGCCCTGGCAATCGCGTTGGTTGTGCCATGGGTTTCAGGCACGGTATTCGGAATCGGCATGAAGGAGGCGTATGGCGGCTTCCTGGTGTCCGATGCGGGGGTTGCCCCCGGAATGTGGCCCCACACGCTGGCCCTGTACCTGCTGTTCCCTACGCTGCTCGCGTCCTCCGCACTCCGGACATCCGCGCAAGTTAGCGGCATTCCCCCTGCGGCCAGCAGCCCTCCGCGCCGAGGCGCCCGTTCCCAGGGCCAAGAACCGCGACGCACGCTACTGGATCGCAGGGGAGTGCGTCTTCTGGGAATGGCCGCGGTGGTCTGCGTCGGCGGCGCCCTGGCCTGGTTCTCGCTGGACTCCTTCACCCGCACCATGCTCGAAATGGACTACCACTCCCAGCACGAGCAGTGGCCCGACGTGTTGAAGTGCGCCCGGCGGTTGCAGGCCGGCGTCTACAACGTCCGATGCGAGCGGAACGTCCTGTTGGCGCTCTACCACACCGGGCGGCTCGGCGACGCCATGTGCCATTACGGCCTCCGGCCGAGCATGGATCTCTTCTCGACCCCCAAGCAGCACCGGGACCTGGGCTCCTACGATCAGGAAAGCCGGCTCCTGCTGGAGATCGGCCAGGTGAACGAGGCGGAAAAATCAGCCTTTGAAGCCCTTGAGGTTTCCGGCGGCCAGCCGGAGGTCCTCCGACGCCTGGCGACGATAAGCATCGTCAAGGGCCGGGGGCAAACGGCGCGTGTGTTCCTGAAGGCCCTGGAGAAACAGCCGTTCCACGGCGCGGCGGCCGAGGCGATGCTGCGACGGCTGGAAGAGGATCCGGCCCTCGAAGACGATCCCCAAGTCGCGAAAATCCGCGCCAACATGGTCGACCGGGACTGCGTCGTTCGCCATGACAACCTGGAGGCATTCGCTCAGGCCGCGCTCGAGAAGAACCCTCGCAACCGGATGGCGTTCGAGTTGCTGATGGCCGCCGATCTCGCCGCGCGACGCCCGGACAAGGTGGTCGCGAACCTCCCGCGACTCAAGGAGTTCTCCTACCGGCAGATTCCGCGGCATTACCAGGAGGCGTGGGCGGTCTATGCGGCCTCGTCGGGCAATCCGCCGGCGGTCGCCGGGTTTGCCTTGGATCCGGAAGTTCAGCGCGACGCGGAGCGGTTCCGCCGCATCGCGTCCGCCGCAGGTCCGCGGGGCGCCGCGCGGGCGACCTTCGAGGCCGGCCTCGGCGATTCCTACTTCTTCTACTTCACGTTTGGCACGTCGGTTCGGTGAGATGATGCACGGCAGCTCCCGCCATTGGTTTCTGATCGCGGCAACCACCCTCGCGGTGATCGTCGCCGGAACATGGTGGGCCGCGCGGCCCGGAGCGGTCCCCATCGAGGATGCGGAGGCCGTGCCCCGCCTTCCCTGCATCAGTCCCGACTACGTCGGGATCATGATGCCGCCGAACATCGCGCCGTTGAACTTCGTGATCCAAGAGCCGGGCCGGCGGTTCTTCGTCAGGGTCCGTGGCGAAGCGGGCGAGCCGATCGAGGTCGAAGGCCATTCGGCCGCGATCGAGATTCCGCCGGGGCCTTGGCGGTCCCTGCTCGAAGCCAATCGGGGCAAGGACGTGCGGTGGGAGGTTAATGTCGAGACCGACGGACTGTTGCGTCGCTATGTGCCAATCGTCAACCACGTGGCAGACGACGAGATTGACCGGCACCTCGTCTATCGCCTGATCGGCCCGGTCCACAATTATTGGACCGCGGTGTCGGTCCGGCAACGCGACCTGACGACCTACGACGATTCGCTGGTGTTCGACGGGGAATCGCTCGGCGACGGGTGCGTCAACTGCCATAGTTTCGCAGGCAACGACCCGGAGCGAATGCTGCTCGCCGTTCGCAGCCGCACGTGGGGTGGGGCTGCCCTGCTGGTGGAGGGCCGTCGGGTGACGAAGCTCGGGACGACCTTCGGCTACACGGCGTGGCATCCGAGCGGCCGGTTGGCAGCCTATTCCACCAACAAGGTCCGGCAGTTCTTCCACGACGCCGGCCCCGAGGTCCGCGACGTGGTCGATCTGGAGTCGGATCTGATGGTCTTCCATGTCGATGCCCGCGAGTCGAGGCGAGTTCCCGGCGCCTCGGACGACCGTCACCTGGCGACCTATCCCGCATGGTCGCCGGACGGCAAGGTCCTCTACTACTGCCGCGCCCCGAAGCCCTGGACCGATCACGAGACCGTGCCGCCCGAACGGTACGATGAGGTGAAGTACGATCTGATGCGAATCTCCTACGACCTTGAGGCGGACCGGTGGGGGCTCCCGGAAACGGCCCTGTCGTCGGAGAAGACCGGCATGAGCATCCTCCTTCCGAGAATCTCGCCCGACGGCAAGCGGCTGATGTTCTGCATGTGCCGCTACGGGTGTTTTCCCGCGTTTCAGCCGACGAGCGACCTGTACCTTATGGACCTGGCGAAGGGCACGTATACGAAGTGCCCGATCAACAGCGAGTTCTCCGAGTCGTGGCACTCCTGGTCGAGCAACTCCCGGTGGATCGCGCTGAGCAGCAAGCGCTGCGGCGGGACGTTCACCCGGTGTTTTCTCAGTTTCGTCGACGAGGCGGGCCGGGCCCACAAGCCTTTCCTTGTCCCGCAGCGCGACCCCGAGTTCTACGATTCGCTTCTGAAGACGATCAGCGTGCCGGAACTGGTCGCCGGGCCCGTGCCGGCGCCTCCCGCAGCGCTGGTGGAGGCGGCCCGCTCCCGAACCGCCGCCGCGATCGTTACGCCGTCGCACGAAGCGTCCAAGGTGGACAACAGCCAGCCCTACGAGGAGGCGTCGCTCGAGCGGCCATGAGCATGAGCGGCTGTCGCCTTGATGATGCGCACGAAGCTTCCTCCCGCTTGCCACGGGCTCGAAACGCATGGCCCAGAGCAGGGGTGTTGGCCGCAGTCGCTTTCAGCCCCGAAGGGGCGGAATACGAGAGCCCAGGGCAACGCCCTGGGGAAGCGTGCCGGAAGGACGCCGAAGCCCTGAAGGGGCGAAATCCAGGCTCCTCTCGGGCCTCTATTCCGCCCTTTCAGGGCTTCCGATCTCGCGATGGGCACTGTCCCCGGGGCGTTGCCCCGGGCTTTCCTATTTCGCCCCTTCGGGGCTGACGAGGGCTTGCAAAGCCGAGACGCGTGGAACGACACTGGAATCGAGGTGGCATCTTCCAAGGGCCCGCTCTTCACCTCCCCGTCGAGGAACCGCCTTCTGCCAGAAGAACGGTCTATCCGTTATGTACATCCAGGGCAAGAACACGTAGACTGCTCGCGATGGATCGGTCCTCGCGATGGGGACGGGCTTAAGAACCGACGTCCCGGAACCGCCGACGTTGCCCGGGACCGACTGGTCCGGTCATTGCTTCTACGGTTGCGCATCGCCGCTCACGCACAGGAGCCAGTCATGCGTGAAATCAAGCGGATTCCCGAACGGGAGTTCGGACGGAACTTCATTCCCGAAAAGTACCTGCCGCCCGGCAAGGACGAATTCCACCTGCGCAACGAGCAATCGCTCAGGCCGGCCGGCTCCTGGCGGCGCGTGCGGGCCGAGGAGATCGAGGCCCTCGTGAAGAACGGCGTCATCTGCGACGACTGGGAGAGCCTCTTCGTGACCGATCCTTTCCATCCCCACTTGGTGAGGAACTGCGACTTCTGGGGAATGGTCCGGATCGGGCGGCTGGAGAGCGTGGCCCTGCAACACCACGAGCTGCAAGTGCCCGCGGGAATCACGAACAGCCGCATCATCTCCTGCGACATCGGCGACAACTGCGCGATCCACAACGTGCGTTACCTCGCCCACTACGTCCTCGGCGACCAGGTAATCCTCCTGAACGTCGACGAGATGAACACCACGAACCACGCCAAGTTCGGCAACGGGATCGTCAAGGACGGCGAGCCGGAGCAGGTCCGCATCTGGCTCGACCTCATGAACGAGACCGGGAGCCGCGCGGTGCTCCCGTTCGACGGAATGATCGCGGCCGACGCCTACCTCTGGGCCCGGTACCGCGACGATCCGGACCTGCTCGCGAAGTTCCGCGAGATCACCCAGCGGCAATTCGACTCCCGCCGCGGCTACTACGGCACGGTGGGCGACGGCTGCGTGATCAAGAACTCGGGCATCGTCAAGGACGTCCGGATCGGCCCACGCTGCTACATCAAGGGGGCCAACAAGCTGAAGAACCTCACGATTCACTCCAGCGAGGACGAGCCGACCCAGATCGGTGAAGGGGTGGAACTGGTCAACGGGATCGTCGGTCTCGGGTGCCACGTCTTCTACGGGTGCAAGGCGGTGCGGTTTGTGATGGGCAGCCATTCGAGCCTGAAGTACGGCGCGCGGCTCATCCATTCGCTGCTCGGCGACAATTCGACGGTCTCGTGCTGTGAGATCCTCAACAACCTGATCTTCCCTGCCCATGAGCAGCACCACAACAATTCCTTTCTGGTGGCGGCGCTGCTGATGGGCCAGAGCAACCTGGCGGCGGCCGCCAGCATCGGCTCGAACCACAACAGCCGGGCCAACGACGGCGAGATCCAGGCCGGCCGCGGCTTTTGGCCCGGCCTGGGCACGACCCTGAAACACTGCTGCCGTTTCGCCTCCTACGTGCTGGTGGCCAAGGGAGACTACGCGCACGAACTCAATATCCCCCTGCCTTTCTCGCTGGTGAGCAACGACGTCGCCAACGACCGGCTGCTCGTGATGCCCACCTTCTGGTGGCTCCACAACATGTACGCCCTTGCCCGCAACGCCAGGAAGTACCAGGCCCGCGACACGCGCAAGACAAAGGTCCAACACGTCGAGTTCGACTATCTCGCCCCGGATACGGCGGAGGAGATGTTCGCCGCCATGCGGCTGCTGGAACTCTGGACCGCGAAGGCACGCCTTCAAGCCGGCGGCCAGTCGCCCGACGGTCTCCCCGACGACGCCCTGGCCGCCCAGGGCCGCGAGTTACTCCTGGCGGCGCCCGACGGCATCGCGGGGCTGGAGGTGCTCGGAGAGGCCATGGAGAACTCGCGGAGGGAGGTTGTCATCCGGAAGCCGCGCGAGGCCTACCACGCGTACCGGCAGATGCTGCACTTCTACGCCGTGCGGACCTTGCTCGGCTTCATGGAGTCCGATCCGCAGGCGACCCTTCGCTCTATGCAGCGGTCGTTGGCGTCGGAGGGGGAACGAATAAGACAGTGGGTGAATCTCGGCGGGCAGCTCGTCCCGGCACGCGATGTCGATCGGTTGCGTGCGGAGATCCGTGCGGGCCGTCTCTCCTCGTGGACGGCGATCCATCAGGCGTACGACGAGCTTTGGGTGGCCTATCCGCTCGAAAAGCAGCGGCACGCTTACGCCTGCCTGCTGGAGGTGCTCGGCGTGGACGAACTCACCACGCCCCTGTGGCATGGCGCGATCGACGAAGCCGTGCGCACCCAGCAGTACGTCGAAGAACAGGTCTACCGGACCCGGGCCAAAGACTATGAAAACCCCTTCCGGCAGACCACGTTCCGCAACTCCGAGGAGATGCGGGCCGTCTTCGGCGATCTCGATCAGAACAGCTTCGTGAGACTCACGCGCAAGGAGACCGCCGCCCTGCGGGAACTGGCGGAATCTGTCCGCCGCCGCGGGTGACGGCGATGTCCTGACACGAGGGCGTCGTGCGCTCGCTACGAGGGAGTTGCCGCCGGAGAACGACGCATCGCCTTCCGACGCCCTAGGAAGTGGCAAAATGGCCGCGTCACGATTCGTCAGACGAGGTGTTTGAGCAATCCGGTGATGCCCACGGCGATGACCGTGACCAGCACGGCGATCCGGAAGGCGGGCTCACTGATTCGCTCCTTGACCCGGACACCCAAATGCGCCGCCGCCAGGGCCGGCAGCACGCCGGCCGCCGCGAGTTCGATCAGGCGGCCATGGATCATGCCCAGCGCGGCGTAGCTGATCGCGGCCACCGAGGCCAGGCACAGGAAGTAGGCCAGGAGGGAACTCCGGAAGCCGTCCTTCGCCCAGCCTTGCGCCAGGGCGTAGATGACCACGGGCGGCCCGGACTCGGAGATCCCGCCTTGGAGCACGCCGCTCACCAGCCCGATCGCGGGTTCCGTCAGCGGATGATCGGGGAACCTCACGCGCACGCGCGACAGGAACAAGACGCCGAACAGCAGCGTGACGGTACTGATGACGACGCCGATGGCCGCGACGGGGAGGTGCTTCAGTGCCAGCGCGCCCACGGGCACGCCCGGCAAGCCGCCCAGCAAGAGCCCTCGCACCGAACGCCACCGGACGTGGCGGCGGGACTCGCAGACTAGGAAGGCGTTGACCGCCAGCATCAGGAGGCAATAGGCAGGCACCGCGGCCCGCGGGTCCATCGTCAGCGCAAACAGCGGAACCGCCACCAGCGACCCGGCAAACCCCACGGTGGACTGCACGAGCATTCCCAGGCTAGCGATCGCCGCGAAGACCGCGAACTCCGTCACGTCAGGAACTCCAGCTCCCGCGAGTCGGCCTCGTCGCCGCGGCCCATCAGCTCATCGCGAGCCTCCTTCCAGAAGTCCCGCACGGGCCCCGGCACGGCCGGCGCGTCCTGGAATCGCGCCGCGAGGAAGGCATCGGCCATGCGGCAGGCCAGGTCCGGGGCGACCACGTCTTCGCCCATGCAGAGGCAGTTGGCGTCGTTGACCACGCGGGCCAGGCGAGCGGTCAATTCGGATTCGCAGCTCACGGCGCACACGCCCTGGAACTTGCCGGCCGAAATGGCTGCACCCGTGCCGCTGCCGCAGCAATTGACCGCCAGATCGGCCTCGCCCGAGTTGAGGACGTGCGCGATGCGCTGGCCGACGCTCGGGAACTTGCAGAAGCGGGCCATGTCCGGGCAGCCGACGTCGAGGACCGTATGCCCCTGGGCCTGCAAATGCGCCTTCACGGCCTCCTTGAGTCGGAAACCCTTGACCACGGAGGCAACGGCGATTCTCATCGAAGGGGCTCCTTTCGAGTCCCGAAATCCGTGGAACAACGACCATCTGCCCAAAAAGTTACTCGACGGACGAAAGAACTTCAAGGGGATCCACCGGGCCCGGGAGGGCGCGTCCGCATCCACCACTCCCAGACTACATAGCGAAGCACCAGGCCCACGAGAATCATGCCGGCCCCGGCGAGCGTCCAAACGGCCGGCACCTCGCCGCGGATCAGGAACGCCCAAACGGGGATCAGGATCGGCTCGACCATCCCGATCGCCACCACCTCCTGGCTGCTGATCGCCCGAAGCCCCCGGATCAGCAGCAGGTAGGGAAGGGCCATTTGCACGATGCCGAAGCCCGCCAGGGCGGCAAACTGGAGCGGGCTCGGCCAGGGCCCGGAAGCGACGATCCACGGCAGCAGCATCAAGGCGGCGACCCCGTGGTTCAGGGCCACAAGCCAGGGCGAGTTCTCGCTCCGCAGGTGGCGCATGCACACGACCACCGCCGCATACGAAATCCCGGCCGCCAACCCGCACGCCGAACCGAACCGGGCCTCGCCTTGGATCTCGAAGAACAAAATCGTGCTTACCCCCATGACGCCGAAGCCCAGCGGGATCAGGTCGCGGCGCACGATCGGCTCGCGGAACAAGACCACGGAGAAGAGGAAGACCCACCACGGGCACGTGCTCTGAAGCCAGATCGCGTTGGCGGCCGTGGTCTGGGACATGGCCGTGAGATAGGTCACGTTCATCAAGGTAAACGCGATCGCCAGCGGCACCAGGCCCGGACGCCAGCGAGGCTGCCGGATCGTGGGCACGAGCACCAGGGCGGCGAACAGGGCCCGCCAGAAGGCCAGCGTGATCCCGCGCGTGGAGGCGGGCCAAACGTCGAAGATCGGCCACTTGGCGAACAGACCGCTCGAACTCCACAGCACGGCCGCCGCGAGCACCGACAAGCGGCCCGCCAGTCGGCTGGGACCGTGGTCGCACGGCTGACAAACCAACGGGGCCTCGGCCAACTCAGTCTCTCGCGTCATGCTGGTGACAAATACGCGATCGGAGGTGAGAAATCAAGGGAGGGGGCAGGCAGATCCGAGGGACGCGACCGTGAAGACAGAATCGCAGAATTGCTCTTTCCGGTCCCCAATCCCCAGCCCCTGGCCCCTAGTGCTCCGTCAGTCGTGCTTTGATGTGTGGCACAGCCGCCCTCGGCTGTGCGAAATGCCATGCACAGCCGAGGGCGGCTGTGCCACATGGGATCATCGCTTCCTCCATCAGAGCATGCTAGACGGAGCACTGGTCCCTCATCCCTAATCCCTCATTCGCGTCCCACGCCGAGGGTGGACTTCGTGCCGTTGGGGTCAATGCGACCGGTGAACCGGCACCCGACCACACACGCGGTCTCGTCGCCCTGGCGAACCATCTTCGTGTGTGCCACCTCCGCGAGAAGGTGCTTGACGTCGTCGCCCACGCCCAGGGCAACCACAAGGGCGGAGAAGTCCGGCGGGCCGGGGAGCCAAAACGAGAGGCCTTTCGAGGTGAGATCGCGGCATTGCACCTCGCGAAAGGCGTCGGGCGCAGGGAACTCGCCGTTGACATAGGGGGCGATCGACTGGGTCCGCACGAACCGGCGGCGGCCTTGCGACCGGCGGTCGGTGGACCACAGCTCGCAATCGGCACGGACCAGTTGCTCGTGGACCGCCTTGGCCACTTCCGAGCGAGCGGCCACCTCGGCCGTATCGACCGGGAAGCAGTTTCTCCGCTCATAGGTGTCACGGGGCGCGTAGAACCGGCCACGTAAGGGCGCGTTGAACCGGCCACTTACGGGGAGAGGAGATTCGTCATCTAGCCTTCAGCAACCTTTTGCTGAAGGAGAA